>Ga0116227_10005927_pt1 | contig 25215 bp, 15 predicted proteins | sample S1TSphgellanicum_FD_89693 | JGI IMG/M metagenome (GOLD analysis project Ga0116227, IMG submission 89693) | Host-associated microbial communities from peat moss isolated from Minnesota, USA - S1T2_Fb - Sphagnum magellanicum MG | ecosystem: Host-associated > Plants > Peat moss > Unclassified... | reverse complement strand
TGGGTGCATTGGGGGGGGCGGGAGTTCTCCTAATGGACGAGAGGTGGTTGTTCAATTGGTAGTTTTTGTGGTGTGGGAGGCTTGTGGGGTTTTTTTTTTTTTTTGGCTGTTTTTTTCCTAACTTTGACCTCACCTACCTAACTACAATACATTTGCCGTTTTGGCCTTAGGTACCAACTAAGAATCAAGTACCCCTTACTCACCTATTAGATTCACGCTCCACTCACCACCCAACTACAATACATTTGCCTTTTTGGCCTTACGTACCAACTAAGAATCAAGTCCCCCTTACTTACCTATTAGATTCACGCTCCACTCACCACCCAACTAGGCACCCACCCCTACATGTTTATGTCATTCCTATTATTACCTATCTACCCACCTTCCCCCCTGCCTACACAAGGTTGATGTTGATTGATGAAAATAATGCAAATGCAAGTATTGCATTTAGTTGGTTAGAATTAAATTAGGCATATTCAGGACCCTCCACGTGGGTATTGCACTTGTGAATTCAAACTTCATCTTACCATCAATACCTCGCCTTGAGCTTCCACTTTGCACCAATTATTGCATAATGTACACAACATAATTAAATAATTTAGTGCCTCGGGTTGAAACAAAAGGATTTTTTTTTTTAAAAACCTAAAATGAATCAAAGGAGGATTTAGGGTTAAATAGATGTGTCAAACATTTATGATATTTGCAAAACATCTTTTTTTATATTAAATAAATTTGGAGTTAGGTTAAGTTAGAAAGGTAGAATCATGAACACATATATTAAACAAGTGAAACTCATTTCTTCTCTTTTGAAAGGGAATGCAAACATCTTTCAATTTAGAGATATTCAAATTAGAATTTAAGAAAAGGGTCGATATGTATTAAATTTATTTTTTCATTCATTTAAATTCTTAATTTTTTTAGCTTTGATTTTAGATTCATAAATAGATCATGTACAAAATTATTTCTTGTGTGTATGAAGGTTATGTGTAAGGTTTTGTTGTTAAGGTTTAGTTTATCACTATAATTGTTGAAGATTTTTAATTTATTTGTTTAAGGTTTTGTGTGGATTTATTTGGAGTTATGGTTTGATTTAGGGTTGGAAAGCTTTGCAAGGAAAGTGTCTTCACCTTATACCATCAAATTAAAAATATTTTTCTTTCATTTTATTTTTATTTTCATGTATGATTCCAATTTAATTAAAATTCAATAGGCTACCTATATTTTATCAACATGAATATAAGTTACTTTTTTATGATTAAAAAATATTATTAAATTAACAAATGTTTAATCATACCTTCTAAAAATTTATATGTAGTGATTAGTTTTCAATATGAATATTGTTTACATGGTTCCATGTACAATATAGGTTTTAGTTCAGCATGTGGGTATTGCATGTTTAGGTATTAGGTGGTAATGTGGGTTTTAAAGGTTCATGCAGGTATTGCAAGGTTAGGTACTAATTCTAATGCATGTTTACAAATGTATAAACATGGGTTGAACTCCCAAATCATAACAAATTCAAGTCCAAAGCCTAACAAAAACCCCTTTTTCAAACATGGATTTGGTGTGGATTCTTAGGGTGAACCATGGGGGCACAAATAAAGTGTCAATCAAAATTGTGTACATAACACATGCACATGTGTCTAAGTTCTTCAAAGATGAACACGGTGATGTGGAAACTTCAATGGAGTGGAACACACACAAAGACTTGCCCCCACAAAAGGATATCAAAACCCCATCAATAAAAAACCACCTTTGGCATACTTGGTATATATAATGCAATGTTCCATGGTTTTGAATTTTAAATGTCTTCCACAAAGGCATATGACCTTACAATAGGTATTTTTTGTAAATATGAATGTGATTATTGTCCCAATGATCATTGCAATGACCCAAATTATGCAAGATTTATCAAACAAGGATGTTCAACTACCTTTTCAATCAAACGATTGTACACATGGTTTAATGTGGTGGAACTATGTTTTTATACACATACCTAAACGAATGGTGAATCAACACATGGCCAATGAAATTTTGAATCATCAATATGCACATCACAATATGCTCACCAAATTTTACAATATTTGAAAAATCATATTTGGACTCAATTGAATTTGGGGCACATCACCAAACAAATTTGTGATAAACACAAAACAATTTGGTGGGAATGTGTGGATGTTGAAAAAGCCATTATGAAGGATGATGTCATTCGACAACAAGACATTTGCATATGTGGGTTGGAAACATCAAAGAAATAGTTAGCAGTTCCACAAAACCCTTACCATTTCAATTTGGTCTTGGATTTTGCATCCTTTAAAGCACATATTTTATTTTCAAAAATCTAGCAAAATTAATGGGATTCAAGTCCCATTCACCTTAGGCATGCAAACACCAATGTAATGTCAATCCATACTTACATATGGCCATAATGGAACAATTTCCATGATGCCATATTTGACACAAATGATGTGAAATATCATTTGTTCACCTTGATGGGTTTTGATGCGCATCACATCAAAATGCCTTTAGCATGGATTGTTACGTGTGAAAAAATTGTGGATGATTTGATTGAATAGCTCACACCTTTAAAGGCAAAGATGTTGTCAATCATGCCTAATTGGAGATAAAGTTGTTTCATTATTGATGACACGCCTCAAAAATTATGAACATTATGGTGAATACAAATCGTACCTTACATCTTTATTTTTAATTATGTTTAATGAAAATCAAAAGCTTTCCAAGGTATTTTCATTGCTTTAAAGTTTACAATGTACTTACATATCTAGATCATGCTAGAAGTTGGGTGAAATTTTGTGTGTGCATGCTTAGGATTGTTTGGGGTACAAAAACATCCCTATCTTGCTTTGCGCATGGCATGTATTAAAGGCATGGCACATTACATGCACAAATCTGAAATGAAGAAAAAAGGATTCATAAAAAACAAGGTGGTGGAGCGTATTGTGAAAACAAGTGTGAATGAAGCAACATTGATCCCATTCACCCAATGTAACCCAACCATCTTTTGAAAGTCATGGTTTTTGGATTGCAAGCAATTGACATCTTGCCAATGTGGCATACAAAGTGAAATACATGTTTATGGGTGAAAGCATGCAAAAATATACCAAAAAAGTAATCCTCCCAAGTAAAAAAACATAAATTTGTGACAAGTAGATTAGAAAGCAAGTGATGCCTTAGGACATTGTCCTTTTCAACTACATGAGGGCGACAAATGTGATATGTTGAATTTTTTGAAAGTTTCAAAAGTTGTATCAACTTTTTAAAAAACCTACTTTCAATCTATTTTGCAAAATTTTCCAATTTGTCATATTGTGAAAAAATAGATTGAAAGTAGGTCAAAAAAATTAATTTGAAATTTTCACTCATATGTTGCATTTTGAAAGGGTTTGGGGCATGATTTAATGAATCAAACACATGCAATGCAATTTAGTATCATATCAAAAAATATATTTTGGATGCCAAATCTAAGTTTATGGAAAACTTACTTTTGAGGGGCTTCACATTGTCATAATCCAAAAATTCAAATTCCAAAAAATGTGTATCAAGGTGCATAATGGTTCAAACATTAATAACATGTAATGTGAAAGGAGGTTGTCTAACTATTGTGCAATTTGATCTAATCCTGGATTTTAGTTGGGCATGGCGGCTGGCATTGATGAAGCTCGAATTATGAAGGTGACAAGGCTAAGGACGGTGCGGGGGAGGAATGGAACGGTGTTGGAAAATTTGGAAGGAGCTTCTGGAGGAAGCCAACGGGGAACTGGAAAAAAAGATGAGAAGTCAGTTTTTTTAGAAGGAGAGGAGAATATTGTGATGAGGCTGTAGAAGGAGAGGAGTGAGTAGCTCGGTAGCAGGGAGTTTTTGGCCAGAATCGGGAGTTTCCGCTGCGTCTGATATGTGGTCTAGCTCATTGCTGCAAGGACAGAGAGAGAGAGAAAAAAAAAATAAAAATTGGAGGGACAATCAGCGTCTCCTATTTTTGTGAGAAATTGTGTTCGAGGGCAGTGCTTGTGCTCTCGGACTATGTATACAATCCATGAATGATATCCGAGTATTTTTCCTCAGAAGCATGTGTGCGTGATTTATGATCAGAGTTGTGTATTGTGTCGAGTGATGCATTGCTGGGTCTATCAGTCTTCAAGTTGCAAGTAGATCGGTGAGCGATGGCAAGAGGATAGTCTGAGTCAGGAAAAGGTTGAATGTCTATGGAATTGAGGTGGATTGTTAGATTGTGAGAACCAGGGTCCGTGGGAGGTCGCGCCATTGCTGCGGTTTTTCTGGATCCTCCTTTTTGCTTACAAACACATCATTTGAATAGTTTGATTTGGAAAATGTGCAATATCAGCTAGAGTAATAAACTTTCAATAAATAAATAAATTAGTGAAAGTAATAATATACATTTAAAATGATCATATATTATTTATTTAATATGATAAGTACACCCCAAAATTTATGGCATGACTAAAATGCCTAAAATGCAAAAGATTCCAAATCTACTTTTACTTGTTGGTAGGGATCACCGATTGGTAAATTTTACCATGCTTTCATTTTTACTAAATATGCAAATTGCACATATAAGTAGACATTACAAAGCAATATTTTCAAACATCAAATCGTTATTATTCTCATGGCCACTAATGTTACCCAAAAAATGTCATTGATTATTGTGGAACATGGTATGGATTTAATTGTAGAAGTTTAATGGCCATGTTTATAGACTTTAAGCATATTTTGTATGGGTCGAATGCCAAAGATGATGGTGCAGAGGTCACCAATATTGGTTTGATTAAAACCATGGGTAAATGTGTGCATCTTATGAATGAAGTTGGGGCTTTTGATGAATAAAGAAATTCATTTGTTCCTTTGGAAAGAACACTAGTTTGTTTAAATCACATAATGCAAGAAATCATTGAAAATGCACACAAGGAGGGGTTGCACTTTGTGACCATGCCACCTCAATAATGAAAGTTATGGCATCAGAAACTCAAAACATTCACCTCACAAAAGCAAATGAATCATTGCACCCCAAATGTCATTACATCGTGTAGATGATGGTTTAAAGTATTTAATTCATAGTTTGAAGGATTGGCACAAAACAATGTTCACACACACAAATGTTTGTAAGAAAAGATCTCATGAATAAATATCAATCTTTGCATCCAATAGGCCTAGGCATCATATTCTTCTAATTGTTTGTTTATTCACTTATACTTAAAGTTTACAATATTATTGCGTACCAAATGCTAATAATATTATTTTATACTTGACAATCCAATGTATGCATGTGTTTTATGTTAACATGAACCCCACAATGTTGTATAAAAATTTAACTTATGGAAAATATATATTGTGGGCATTGTAATTCATATATAATCATTAAGAAAACATAAACAATACCCAATAATTTTAAGCATTATATTATGATGGTCTTCAATGAAAGTTTGGAAGTTTGGATGCAAGTAATATTTATAAACAAGTGAATTAGGAAGTTTGAATGTAAGTATTGCAATAACCTCATTTACATAAAAAAGAGGTAATGCAAATATTGTAATTAAAAGAATCTTTCTAGATGTGGGTTTAGGTGACGTTTATGCATATATTGCAATGATATCTTAAATATGTTTTGCCTAGCCTTGCATGCAAGTATTGCATTTCAAAAGGATCCCATAGTTTAAGTAAAAGCTTATGGAGTCACACTATAATTTTTAACATGGACCCATATGCAAGTATTGCATTTTATAACAAATTCGTTTTTCATGGAAAGTGATAACTATACACACATATGTCATAGGTTTTTGTATAGTTGAATCATCACCCATGCATGTGAGATTTAAAAGTCCTACCACCACCTCACATAAGAATTCTTTTCACTAAATAAATTTATAATATCTTTCTTTGTTATCAACATGTGAAACATTAAGTATGAACAAATTAGTTGCAAACTATATGCAACTATTTCCTAATACATAAGTTATACTAGCTTATTTTGCCTACTAATTAGGTCAAAACACATAATTAGGAGTCAAAAAGGGCATCGAATGTTAGACATAATCAATCAAAATCAAACATTCATTTTTTATTACCATTTTAAACCATAATAATCATGGCAAGTTAGTCATTTTTCCCTCATATGAATGTTAAGGAATTTAGAGTAAAAATTTATTTGATCTAATTTTAGGTTTTGGTTTTGATTTAGGACATTTGAAAATGTACACCTATTACATGAAATGAAGTCAATTTTGCAAAAGACTATCAAAAGGACTCACATAATCAAAGAATTTTCATTGAAAAAAATATAGATGATAATAACATATTAGCCACACGCAAAACACATTTGGATTTTAGAAAATTTGGAATTCTAAAACTTTAAAAATTCAAAGAATGTTTCAAAATTGCTTCAAAATTTTAGAACTTCAAAACTTCTTTACCACATATAATTGGGTTATAATGTACATGATGTATGAAAAAAAGTTATAACTTAAAGTATAATAAAACTAAAGAATGTGAAATTTTAATTTTTGGTGATGATTTTAAATTTTGATCATTTTTCAAAATGAAACATTGAATTTGTAAGGAATTTGCACACTTTTGAAAATTCATATTTATTCAATAATGATTAAACAAAAAAAAAATGATGCATTGGGAAAAAATTTAATATTTTTTAGAACAAGTTACAAAAATTGTCATTCCAAAATTCATTTGCATGTAAAATGTTTTTTGGGAAAAAATACATGCAATTGTTTTCTAAAGTAATCCCTTTGGCTCTTAGTTACAAATTTTGACCCAACTATACAAACTATTATAAGTAACAATACTCAATGAGTAATAACAATATACCATAATAATGATAATGGATATTAGAATAATAATTAAAAAATCAATAATATTATTATATATTTAATGTTAATGTTATTAATAATTTAGTGTAATTATTATTAACTAATATTTTTGGCTAACTACCATTACTTATAATAATCAATAAAATAACATAAAATTATTATATTATTTATTTTAACATTAATATCAGTTAAAAATAATAATTACATTATAAAGTTTTAATAATTAGTAAATTACAATAACCATAATATTATTATCATAACAAGTAATTATATTTTATTTATTTTATGTTATTATTTTATTTATTGTTATAACTATTGTTAAGTATAGTATTCAATAATTATTATAATTATTATTATAATAAATTTCAATAGGTATATATAATAATCATTTAAAATAATAATAATAATATAATATGATAAGTTAAATTTTTGTAATTAAAAAATAATAATTATAAAAATATATTAATAATGATATATAAATAGAATAATAATATTTATTAAATTATTAGTGTAGCTAGTAGCTAACCTAAATTGGTTATTTAGTTTTTGTTGTTGTTATTATTATTATATATTTCAATTATTATTATAATTACTCGAATAATTTTATAAATATATTATTAAAATAATATAATGGAATAATAACAAATAATACTAACCTTGTTGCTAGCTAATAATTATTAGTTTAAGCCAACTATTTTAATAATATTATTATTATTATCTCATTGATTTTAGCATTTATTAATTCTAATAATAAGTATTTAAGAAATAATAATTCCATTAGGTTTAAAACATTTTGATAAAAATTGTGGTAGCCACAAAAGAATGATCATAAAATAATGTATTGCAAATATATTTTTAAATGCAATACCTAGAGATGGGCCTTGAGAAAAATGTTATCTATTGGTCCAAGGCCTCGTTGAATGAATTTTCTATTCCAAAAATGCAATACTTGCATTAATCATATTTGTTTGGTTAAATATGGGGAATACTAAAAGTTTTTGTGACCTTTATTTAGGTATTGCATTTGAAGAGGAAAAATTTAATGTGTGTTTTGTGAACTCTATGTGAGTATTGGAGTTTGAGTACCTTCAACCCATATAGGTTATTATGACCCCAATGCGAGTATTGCATTTGAGGAAGAAAAATCCAACGTGTGTTTTGTGAACTCTATGTGGGTATTGCAATTTGAAAACCTTAAATCCATATAGGTTATTATGACCCCAAAGCGGGTATTGCATTTGAGGAGGAGAAATCCAATGTGTGTGTTGTGCTCTATGCACGTATTGCAGTTTGAATATTTTTAATCCATATAGGTTATTGTCACTTGAATGTGGGTATTGTAATTTGTATACCTTCAATCTAGTGGCAAATAAATTCTAAAAATGTAAGCATTACATCTTTTATATTGGTGGAGCATTATGTTTATGGAAATATTATGGAGTCACAGAACATGTATACAAAAAATATTTTTGAATATGGCTTGTGAAACATTATATTAACAAGTTCCAAAAAGTTTCACAGAAAATGCCAAAATGGAAAATGTATTAATCAACATCAATGTGTCCTAAAATGTTTAAAGAGCTACCAAAATGCCAAAAAAAAATTACTTGTCTAACTCAAAGACCATCATCATTAAAACCATGAACTTGGTAGTTAGCTTTTGCCACTTTCGTCACCGTTGTTACATGATCGTGTGTGTACATTTGGTAGTGTTCTATGGCAACATCAATTGTGTTTGCCACAAATTGATCTTTCTTGGTGCCACGGAACTTAAACACAATTACTAAATTAGTAAAAATTAGTTTCAATCTTAGAACTTTCAATTGAACCTAAACTAATGGAAGGATTTAAAGGCACATACCATCCATAAATGATTTCTAATGTGTGGAAATCAAGGATTGTTTGCATTTCTTTGACTCAAATGGACTTATTGAACTTCCACTCCCATAAAGAAGCATTCCATGAAACTTTTGCTCTCTTAACATTGGATAATTTGCATTCAGTAATGGTGTCAACAAAAACCTCAACCTTCTCAATCTGTGAAAATGCATCTCAAGGGATGCATCCCATACCCCACCTTGAAATGCCAAAAAATTGCAACAAATGCTTAGAAGCAAGTTTGACCAAATGTGGTTTTTTCACAACTAGGTGTTATTTTGCAACCTCTTCAAGGTGATCTCATTCCATTGCAACCTTTGTTCATAGAACAAACAACTATTTTCTACTCAATTTGTTACAAAATAGATTGGGCGTCACTCAAAATGCAAGGATTCAATGTTGTGTGGTTTTGACGTCGAGGCCCCCCTTCATGATTTGAAGGGTGCCCATGATTGCCTTTTTCAATGATGAACTAATGCACATTCTTTAAGTGGGCAATTAATAATCATTTTGCAACATAGGTCTCATTACACTCACTAACTTTGCAAGACCATTTGGAGCCCTATTCACCCATTCTAAGCCCTTCCTTGCAATTTGAAGAAGGGGAGGGGTCTCCAAGAATAATACAACATGGGTTGTTAGAGGGATTTCTTCATCACAAGCTTCATTTGAAACATTAACCTTTCCTTCCCCTTCGGTGGATTCAAAACTTGAATGAACTATAATTGCAAAAACAAAAAATCTTCCATTTATAAACTAGTATGTAAGTATTACATTCACAAGTCTAACCCTAGGTATTGCAGAGAAAAAAAAGACAAAAAAATCCCACCCTCCTTTTCTCACATATTTGAAAGAGGGTGGGGTTTAAATGGCATTGAAACATAAGAAATACAATCTAACAAAAATTATTTTGTATTCCATACATGGGTCAAAACCCAAGTTGGGTTGTGAATTGATGTACAAGAACAAATCTTAATTAAATTGAAATACTAATTTTTATTCGTATGTTCTAATTCTCACATGAAGATTGGAAACATCCTAATTTTTTACATTTGTTTCATAGGCCACCCCTTCTAAAGCTTTGTGCTCATGAATTATTGTTGCATTAGTTTTTGGATTTGGTGTTGTCATCGCTCATTTGGAGCTTCTTTTTTAGTTAAACACAACTTCCTATTTCATACCCATGAGGATGGAGGGTTTGGGCACACCTCATCACATTTTTTTGCATGTTTGCATGGTGTTATAGTAGCCTTGAACAAATGAACAAGATGATGATCAATGTTGGAACAAAAAAATATAAACAAAATGGTGTTATAATAACACACATTCTAGGGTGCACAATTTTCTAGTGAGCAAATTCACAATGTTGGGCTAGAACATTGTTTAAAAACCAACCAAAATGTGCATGGTCTTTTGGTTGGATCTAGACTATCATTCATATACAAGAAAAAAGGTAGTTGGAATCCAACCAAAATGTTTTTTTGGTGGGTTCCTAGATTATCACTCACAAAAAAAGGTAGTTGGAATTCAATTAAAATGATTTTCTAGTCAGACTCTAAATTGCCACACACAAGGAAAAAAAGTGGTTTCCACAAAAAAAAGTTAGGGAATTTTTTAGTTTCCTTTTATGGTTTCCACACACACTCAAAAGAAACTTCTAGTTTCACTTGCTAGTTTATAGTTTTCACACACACTCATAAGAAAGTGAATTTTTTGGTTTTTGGTTTTTGGTTTCACTTTTTGATTTCTGGTTCACACACAATTTGGTTGCCTTTTTGGTTTTTGGTTCACCTTCACAAGAAAAAAATAGTGAACTAGTTTGGCTTCCCTTTCTGGTTTTTAATTCACCCTCAATTTAATTGCCCTTCTAGTTTCTAATTCACACTCGCAAGAAAAAGGTAGTGAACTAGTCTAATTTCCCTTTTTGGTTCACACACACACAAAAAAAACCCACTTTGTAATGTTGTTGGTAATGGTGAGTCATGACACTAACATTGCTACTAGTGACTTAACATGACAATGTTGTTGGCGATGGTGACATCCACACTAGTGCTAACAACATTGCTGCCAATGGTGACATTGACATTGTTACTTGTGATGTCATGCTAGCAATGGTGATGTGTTGCTCCAATGCCCTAGCTTGCTATGACACATTACTCAAATGTGTTGGTGATGGTTGTTCACAATGACACCAACGTTGAAGAAAGGAAACAAGGAGGATAAGAAGAAGAGAGGTGGTGGCATTGAACAAAGAAAAAAAACCAAGACAAGAAAAAAAAGGAGGAAAAAAACTTGATGGAACCAAGGAGAAGAAGAAAAGTAGCAATCATTGTGGATTGAAGGAGAAAATAAAAAGGAGAAAAAATTTAAGTTTTGCAAAATGGGGGGTTGGTTAGGGTAAAGATTTTTTTTTATATAAAAAATATCTCAAATAGCATGAATGGCCTCGTCCACCAACTATTGAATTGGTAGGTGCTAGGTCATACTGGTTGTACCCATGGGATATAGTGAAAATGTGATTATTTTAGATTATTTAATAGCAAGGTGTGGGTATTTAGGGTACACCTAAACAAAAAAATTGTGCACGATAAAACTACAATACTTCATAATGGCCATGTGGATTTGACTTGGGCTAGAAAGCGATGTAAAAAGGTTTCCAATTAAGGTTTCCTACCCCCTCAAACACTACACACATGGGGCAAAGGTTCAAAAACCCCAAAAAATGTAATTTTTGCCCCTTCCTACCACATGGAATTAGTATCAACCTCCATTACCAATTGAAGTAATAAACAAAAGACATAAACAAATGTGTACACTAATGGTCAATAATTATGTTGAAAATGTAAATGATGACCATTGGTAAATGTTTTTTGTTTTATTTTGTAAAGTGTGGGAGTTGTGCACACTTTGTAAAAATTGTCGAATTTGATTTTTTGAATGTTCATGGAACCTAGAATGAAACTACATGAAACAATGCCTTATAAATCTATTATTGGCCAAGCTTGCATATTCTATCATACAAGCATTTTAGAAATGCCTTAAAGGTCTATGATGAAAGCTTCAATCTTAAAAAGTTTAGTATTGATGTATATGCCATAGAAGTACAATGTGTGAAATTGTGAAGGCATAATAGGTTTTAAGTTTGAAGTAGATGATAATCCTCCAAAGATAGAAGCAAGGATCAAGAATTTAAGGCATGATCTATCAAAAATGACAAACAAATATTGCAATTTTCTTGGCCTTTGCAAAAAGGATCATAGTTGAACAAAACTTGGTGTTATGGAGATTTAGGAAAATTTCACAAAACCAATTGATAAAAACCAAGTGTGACACATTAATAGTAAATATGTGTTGTCCCCTTGTGCTTTTGGGTTGGTTTTGTAATGCACTATGAAGGATCACACAATTGCAAGGGCAGTTTGATCCTTGGAGTGAACAATGTGTTAGCAAAATATTCAACAATTCAACACATTCGTGGAATTGCAAAATTCTAAAAACTTGTGTTACATTTATCTTAGGAATGGATATTTTGTCTAAAGCAAAATAACACCTTTTTTCATAGATTCCAAATTGTAAGTTTAAAAATATGACTCTATTATTGGGCATTCCTTTTGTGGGTAAATGCACTTTAAATTGGATCTTTTTTAATCACAATACCCGTTTTTGCGAAGTACTTTTTCTTTGGACACTTACAATGAACAATAATTTTTTAAAATTTGACAATTGTGATTTTATTACATATTAACAACTAAAAATCGCAAAATATGGATTGGTGTATAACCATGGACCTAGTAGCTCTACCGGGGTGAAGGTAAGGGGCTATCAAGAGGAAAATAGGTAAATTCCAAGGTAAGAAGGCAAATGGCTCATGGATTGCCCTATGGAGGTGCACCTATTTTTTGTATATAAAAACTAAACTACTCTAGAAACACCAAAAACACATAGAAATGAAAAGGGGAGTTCCAAAAACCCTAAAGTAATTACCTTCCAAACCTTGAATAATACCTTCCAATGGTTAGAATTTCCATTCTCGCACTTTGTCGGCCTAGGTGAAGTTGTTGCCCTCCTCTAAATCATGTGCAAGTCTATTACTACCATTTTGCAGTAGCTACCATTGTGTTGTATAAACTTATTCAAAGATAAAAAATGAAAGAAAGAATAAAGAAATCAAGAAAATATTAAACTAGCATGTGAGTTAAGTTTTTTACATCGAACTAACTAAACCTACTATCAACATTAAGAGATAATGAAAATAAAGAGAAAACAAAAAGAAAACCTACTCTAAGGTCCATGACCTTCACACAAATGCATATTCTTTTTCACACCAAAATATTTCATTTTCATTCTTTCAAAATAACACAAAGATACATCATTGAGAATCAACCAAGAAAATAAGGAATGAAGGAATGAACCCAAAGGACAATAAAATACCAAAAGTAGTTCCCCACCACACAAGGAGTTTTTTTAATCCTCCTAGATTTCCCCACCTTATTTTAATGTACTCCATAGGACCAAACAAGGCCCACATTCACCCTTCTTCCCCAAATCAACAAACCAACCACAATCCACCTAACTACTCAAATATCTTCATCCCCCCTAGTAAATATAAGATGTTAAGTGAAAACCTACCACTACTAATTAGGATGCACACTAGGCTAGGAGATTACCTCACTAATAAATGATTCTAATCCATAATTTCTTTATTATTGTTTTGCCTTACAATGGTAACTAATGCCTTGTGACAATAACTATTGCCCTATGATGATAACTACCATTAGTTAACAAATGGTCAATTGAATAGATTAGCAAAAACATTGAAAAGTTCACATTGATTTCCAATCCAAATTTCATATAACCACTCAATATTTTTTATAGTGTGAAATAATATAGCTATGAAAATTTTCCTTAAAACCTCCTAACCAAATTCTAGTTAGGGACTTTTGAATGGCCTAGATTGAACCATATTTTCATAAGTTTGTTAAGTTTTTTTTTAATTTCCTAATTTTATTTTTCAAAGTCTCATATTTATGGATTCACCACTTGGCTATTCATTATTTGGACTTTAATTGCCTTTCCTTTTAAGATTCCTAGAGAAATGATGGTGCCATCATGGTTAGTTATAGGGGGTGTGAAGTAGGGCTTGCATTAGGTAATTTTGGAAGGAAGCAAAGTAGGTAGGGATTTAAGGAAATGCATGCAATAGCAATGAACAATATATTTGTGGATGCACTTTGTTTCCATTGTTTTTATGGGTCCATCCATGGTTAGGGTTCCCAAAAAACTGATTCCAAGATTTTCTTAGGGTTATTTTTTACAAAAAATATTTACATAGAACAAATCTAAGTGAAAAAATTTGAAAAGTCCAAGATAAGATAATTTGTGTGGTGGTGGAGGTGATGGTGTTTTTTCACATGCATCTTTTATTGTGGATCAATATTTTAATTTTACAACATAAATGTAAAAAATGCTAAAATCAACATCTAAAATCAACTAAACATGTTTTTTCACATGATTATTTCCTACACATGTGACCTACATCTAAAGCTAGAAATTTTGAATCTAGTGAGTATAAAAAACTAGCCAAATGAATTAAAAAAGGAACCATTTCCCTTGTAGTAGACTTTTGCATCATAATTTCAAGATTTAAGAATTTTCACATGATTTATTTTTTCATCAAATTCATCTAATGAACATATAGTTGCATAAAGGGAAACATGTTTTTTTTGTACAAATTTTTTTGAAATCAATTGCATTATTTTAATCTTTTTCATTATTGTATAAAAAATTATAATGGGACAATTGACCATAAATCGATCCAAGATTCAAAAGGACTTTTACACAACATTCAATAATAATTATTATTATTTCAATATTCTACTCATAGGAACACAACAATACACCATAGTTTTAATATATTAAACATTGTGAAAATCTAAATTGTCTTTTGTAATATTTTTCCAATTAAGCACACCTTTTTGCAACTTTGATCATGAATGAATGATTGTTTGTAATGATCATGTCCATGGGGTGAGATCTATTGATGGGTAACAACAAAGATGAAAAAGGCATTTATACATAGTCCAAAGTGGTCCATTTAAAATTGCAAGTGTCATTGCAAAACATCAACAATGATGTTGAGTTCAATAAATAGATTTTTAGAAAATAACCAAATAATAACATAATGTTCTTGAAGATATTCAAATGTATGGGTGCAAACGGGCTAATGGGAGCCATTGGCGCCCCTTTAGGCGACTGTTTTTTGAGAATATTCTTGGAAATATTCTTCAAATTTTCTTCAAATTTATAAAAAAAATTGTACTATTTTTTTAAAGGTTTGTGTTAAAAATTTGTCGCAAATATGTCATTTTCAAAGTTTCCAAGTCCATTTTCAAGTCCTTTTCATGCTTAAAAATAGTTGTTACAAGTCGTTTTACACCGCTTTTGAAGGTCCAAATGTTAATGAAATAATTCCATATTTTTTACATTTATAGAATAAGATATTATATTTGATAATGTTAAAAATTTTAAACTTATTTTCAAGTTAAGATTTTTTAAAAGAAAATTGGTGTAAAAAACATAGAATTAAGCAATGATTACAACTGCTTTTGGTTTTTATTAGCATAACTACACATCTCTATGTCTTATTATGAGGTCAAAAACGTGACCATAGTTATTTTTCAATGTATAACTTCAACATCATCAACATTTCATAGTCCTAGGGTGAATGCTAGGTATGGAGGCTCATTTTTAAAGTCACAGTAATAATTTTTGCAAGGTGCTTTGTGTTTAAAATGCTTATGGTGAATAATTTAGTCTTCAATACATTAAATGATGATTCATTCTAAACTAACAACTTGATTATGAAAACATTTGCACAATTATAGTTTGAAAATAATGCATTCATTACTAAAAATTATTTATAGTGATCAAACATGGGTTGATGAATGAAATCATAAAGTTAAACCTGAATTATTATTTTTTGAATCCTTAACCAAATGGGAGGTATGAACTTCTAAAGGGTAAGAATTGGACCTTGCTTTCAAAAGTCCTTTTGTAATGATTTTTTTTTTTGTTTGTCAAATTTTTTATGCCTAATGGGTACATAATTGAAATATTTAAATGGGCTTTTATTTTTATGGAATTTATGGGTTTATCTTTAAGGATTTTCAAGGTGATTTCCTCATACCAATTAAAAACAACATTTTTCCATATGAATTTTGACCTAGTTTTAAGAGGTTTCATAAATGATTGGAACTTCAATAGTCAAAGATTACACTAATGAAATCTTAAAAGTTAAAACCATATTCATATGGATCATTTATAAAAACTTGCTTGTGATTCTTATGAGTGTTATATTTACCTAAAATGAAACCCTAGACAATGCATACACCCCCTATTGTGAAAGATGCAATGATACAAAATGTTTGGTTAGACCCAAGTGTAGGTTTAGATGTTTCCAACCCTATTAAAAGTTCTTACAAGGTAGGAGTTGTTGAGCAAGAACTCTTATTTGTCAAAGATTAAATGGTCATGTAATGTAGACAAGTTATAAAACACGCCATATTGACAACAATTATGAGTTCTACTTCAAACATTTCATTGAAGCAAAAGTCCCATTTGTTAAATGTGCATATTAAAAATGTTATTATGGCTCCATTCATCATATTAGGTGTTTGATGAATTTGTCATCAAAGGTTCTTTTTTCATTGTTAATATGAAAAAGATGGTCAAAGTGCTTGCACATTACAATGTAAATGATTTGGAGGAAAACTAGAATAACATATAATATCAAAAGTATCAACATGTAAGATTTCATTCATTTTGAATTATTTTAAAGATCGCATATAAATGATTTCGACTTCAAAACTAAAATAAATTAGAAGAACCATGAATATACAATTGATTCATAGTTGTGCCATTGTGTAAATGTACATCATTAATTTTATAGAGGTTTTGAAAAGACCCTTATTTGACAATAGTTTTCATTTTTTATTAATTTTAATGCTTCATTTTATTCTTGTCAAATTATGAAAAGAACACCTAGCCCAAGTACATCCTCAATGGAAGAACATTTTACAAGTTAAAAAGATGATAATCATCAATATGAAATTATCGTATCATAATGTACTAATGAACATTTTATAATCATATAATCTAAATTCCATAGCTTCAACAAAAATTGAAAGCTTTGACGAGGAAGATTATTCTTTATGGTTGCTTTTTTGTATGTGTAAAATTTATGGAATTTTTTTCATGAAAAGAATATTTCTTAATCCTTTTGTTGCAATTATAATGATGTTTCAAGACCTTGCAAATCAAAATAATACTTTGTTGAACAATTAAATCATTCATATGTGCATTAATTTCACAACATAATGATGATAAATTGAGATGTAAACCATCATTTATTGCAAATTTTTATCACAAAACATTTTTCAAATATTCACCATGATGCATCAAACTTGGATAGGTACTAAAACTATCAAATTGTGATAGTTTTTGTGTACATTGTAACATACATTCACCTATCAAATTGTATGTTTTTTCAAACCAAGGCAATCATTTTTGTTTTGGTGGGTTTTTGAAACATGTATGACTTTGAACCAAAACAAATTGGTGAAGAAGAGATGAACACCACATGTTTATGATGAAAAGTCAATGGAAACACATGTTTGTTTCATCAATTGTTCAACATTCTCTTGAAAATGATGTATTTTTGTATTTGCATCTTTATATTGATTGGATTTTTAATGTACAATAGTCGTCTCCAAGTTTATCCATGTATATTTTTCTTTTGTAGGCAACATAATGTTTTAACTGGATAAATTTTCTAGACTATTTATAACAATTCACTAGTAGTCTTCATTAGTTTGTAATGGTCCACAAAAAGCACAAGTCATTCTAGTTTAACATTAGTCCCCATAATTTTACATTGATGCATAAAATATGCAGAATGTCACAAAAGTACCATCAAGACTACTCAAAAACTCACAAATTGCAAAGTCAAATATGCATAGTCACAAGATCATCCAAAAACTCATAGACTACTCATCACAAGTTACTAGTAGTCCTCACTACTTTGCAAAGGTCAATAAGAAGCACATCTCGTGACTTTGAACTTCACAACTATACAAAATAGTTTAACACAGGTCCCCATAGTCACAAGAATGGCCAAAAATTCAAGTATGCATCAAATCACCAAAGCATCCATTGGACAAATTTGATCCATTGAAAGAGTCACCCACCTGAACACCTCTTTTAACACACATGTTATGAAAATAATAATAATCCAACCATATAATACTAAACTAAGGACTTTTGAAAAAAAACCATTCAAAAGTCCATAACTTTTTTTGTTAAGGTTTTTCTAACAAAGTTTTTGGATTTATGTTTTTTTAATGTATTATATATATATTGGTTCCCTATAACATGTTTGGAATGAAATTGATAAACGAAAATGCTTTTATATGGAAGTATAGGATGCCATAATTGTCCATACGTAGTTAATTCAAGAGTTCATTTATGTATGTTTGGTATAACATTTGTGGTATATTATGTATGTGTTTAAAACTTTACATTAATAATATAAAACCACTTGAAAAAATGACATATTGATAATTTGACTAAATTATTACATTTCAATTGATTGCAATGCCATGTAAAAATTACAGTGCAACACAAAAAATGATCCATCCTAACTTGCATCCACCTTGTTACTCAAGTTTATAGTTGTGAATGGAGTTTTGATGATGAAGGTTTTGTTCTATTGCACATGCCTCCTTTACATTTAGTTTAGAATGATCATTTGTTGTTATCAATTGAACACCTTAAATAAATTGAAGGTTGGTTTTGCTCATTTTGCTTTTGTTGATGTGGACAATTTGTGATTTCATTTACATGCTAGCATATTGCAATGCCTATGTGAATATATATATATATATATATATATATATCAATTGTTTCACATTCTTAAGTTGGAATATAATTTTGTTGATGTCTACAAAATCTAACTCATTGATTTCAAAGTGTTTTTGCTGAAATGATTGGCAACCCAAGAAGAGGTCACTATTATGTGCTTCTCTTAAAACAAACACTAAACAACCTTGGTTTGGGTGTGATAATGACTTATTTCACTTTAGTGACTTTCAAGTGGTTTAAAAGTCCATGACTAATTTTATACAAGTGGTATGGTGACAAACTCTTCAAACTTAAAAAAAAAGAAAAAGAATGACACACTAATTTCTTATAGATCATATATTATTAAAAAAAAATTCATTTCAAAGTCCATATAAATAAACTGTTACAAGGTACATAATCCATAGTCTTTGCTTCCATAGTCCACTGGTTTTATACCTTAATGAATCATGAAAAATAAATTACATCTTCATGTACATAATCTGAGTCCTTAATTAACCCATTTATTGAAACACATGTGCATAAGCATAGATCTTGCAATCTTAACACCCTTGTAGAATTTATCACTCGGATACTAATAGTCAGATACCTTAGCTTGCACTCACCAAAACACAACACTTGAAATGGGACTAGCCAGTAGCATGTGTTTAGGAAAAAGGACACACATGCAAAAGGTTGGGTGTGTAAACTACCTCATTGATCTCATCCCCCACTTTTGGCATCTCCAAAAGGCTGTTGCTGTTGCTTCAAAACTTTGACAATTGCTACTACGCTCTTCTCAGTTTCAGCGGCATGTGAGTCCACATTGAAGAAACCCCAGTAAGGAAGAGCCCACACACTCACTACGGGCACTGTCCACATTGCTAATGATCCACAAGAGGACAATCTTGACAACATTACAAAAAAAGCAAATCACAACCGTACCACACACCTGGTAGTGCAACGAGCCATTTCTTAGGCAGCCAAAGTGTGAGGCTGGCATCCAACAGAGTCAATCTTGGTGAGAACACAAGGAGCAAGTTTTCTACAACCACAGCCCTTGATGGAAAAACCACCACACTCTGTCAAGTACAAAAGGTGTGATTATTGATGACTGCACCCACCAAAACAATCACCTGCACAACAATTTTACTGCAACAGAAACTAATCACATTCCACTTATAACAACATTTTTCAACTAGTTGCAAGTGATAGGGATCCTAGAAGTCCAGAGGAAGTGCAAAGAACTTCAAGATACTGAAGTGAACACAACTGCAGGTTCAAACAGGTGGAACATACAGCAGGGTAACAGGGACACAGTGACAGATGAACATGAGCTTGCAATGAGATTACAAAACCAAGAGCTTCCACCTGATGATTCATGTAAAAAGTACGGGAGGTCATATCACTACAAGAGAATGTGGTTTTTCTAACACAAAAAAGCCATGGCTCACGACACATGTGAGGTAAACTTTGTGGTTTCATCCGTTAAGATGTACAATATGTGGCATTTATTGTGATATATATTACACTAAAATGACATTTTGACATTAGGTTATGGCATATATTACATGTGTGACAAGCTTTTTACTAGCATTTTGTGTGATCAAAACCACTCTCTTGTAGTGTGTTAAAATTTGTATGTGAACTATTTCAATCATGCTAGAAATGTTCCATAAAAGGTCTCAAACATTGAATTCCCAATTCACCGTAACACCTGGTGAACACTCCTCAAAATGAGGAACCAAATGAAAACTGCACTGTTCCTTATACTCTCCATTACAGGCAGAGGCAACAAATTTTGCAAGAAGAATAGGGAATTTAAGAACACAAAACTTAGCATGGAAGGTTTTGTTTACTAAAGCAAATTCGAATGTGTGTCATGGATCTTTCTTCTCGTGATCCTGCTTACAGTAGATGTTGCATGCATGAAGAGGCTAGAAAAAAGGTTCAGAAACAGTGTAATGCTTTCAACAAACTTGCTGCTCAAAGAATTCTGAAGAGCATCTAACAATGAAGCTCTTTACCATGTATATCACATGGAGATTCAAGGTGGAGGAGAGCGGACAATTGTAGCAAATGCTGATGGCTGTGGCTGCATACTTTTGCTGCTCTGTCAAAGTACACATGTTTTGATCCCTTTCTACAAGCCAGTGGTGATCCCCCTAATCTATCTTCCACTATGGCCAAGTCCATGTCCATTGCAACTTGACTCAGAGTGTCGTCAATCTCTCTGAGTCATACTGCAATAGAATTGGCTGATTGTTTCTACAACTGTTCACTTTTCTATTGAACTGTTGGTACAAATCTTCAATCTGCAGAAGTGTGATCAGATAGAAAGTTTCAGTACACATCATTTCATCATGTTTGAATTCTGCTCCACACTAGTTCAAGATTTTTATCTCAGAGAACTGACTTTGTGGATATATTGCTTTTGCACCCTTGTACTACAAGGGAAGAGAACCTAGAAACTTCCTTAGATGGATTCCAGTGGCACAGAAGGAACTGAGTGGCCATCCCTCAGCTGCACCTGAACATAGCAAAAAGGAAGCTGGAAGGATGATTTGACATTTTGAAAAACATGCACTTTCAAGTTGCATTTTCATGTTTCTTTACAAAAGCTTCCACAGCCCAGGCAAGTGAATACTTTTACCTTTGCCTGTTGCAATTGTGTATGCTCCTTCCACAGATTTCCACAGTCCAATGTATGCCTCAAGAAGCACAGTGCTCCAATCCAAATAATTGTGGTTCCACCAAGGTCCTGGCAAATCATGCCCAGCCATTTCCAGCAACCTAGAGTTCCAGCAAGTTCTTGCTGTCTGTTGTTGCAAATTGAGCATATGCTAAGCTCAGTGCTAGGATTTGCAAATAACTTTACCAAATCTGCATCCAGAATTATCTGATATCTCCAGGAGTGTCAAGGAGACTCAGTCATAATGTTGGTTGGTGTTCATCAAGGGACATAGCTACCAAAGTCAAAAATCCACATTCAAGATGCAACAGCATTGTGAGTGGACATAGTTTTTAGTTCTGCCATCATTTTAGACTCAGGAGCAAGTGCACAATGTTGGTACCATAGACATTGAAGGCAAGAATGATTGTTGACTTCTCAAACCTAGAGACTTGTACACAAATTGCCACAAATCCACTCCCTGCTAGTCCAGATTCAATAATGTGCCAACTACTTCTTACACTGCTTCTAGCTCAGGAATTGACACTTTTGACCATGTTTACCTACTCCCAGATAGAATTTCTCTAAGTACCTTATGTGGTTAAACAGCATAGATTCACATTGAGAAAGTAGGAACAGCAGACAAAATAATGAGAAAATCAATGGTCACATGAACCTAATGACAAATCTCATTGCTGTTATGCTGAACATAAACACCTGTCAACAAACACAGGGCAAGAGCTTATTGCCTTGGACATCACAAACTTCTTATTTTCTAGTTTCGCACTGTGGTCACATACTTCATCAAGAGTGCAGTCACCTGCACAAAATCAAGAAATTTTTTTGTCAGGAAACTGAAGAACAATTTGAGCACTCTTTTAATGGCAAGAACCAAGGCTTGGTAAGCCAGATGAACAAACACCATTCCTTAACTGCATCTTCTTCAAAACATGCCCACAGAGCTATCTTGTGTACAGCGACATATTTATGAAGTTGCAGAGAAATCACCACAACAACAATCAAAGAAAACACAACAGTGAGGGCCGGTGTGACCCATGTATGTTTTCCATGCATGGGGCTTGACCTCAGGGAGCTATACCTCAGGTGCAATTTTATTAGCTTCTGCAGTCAAGCGCTGGATTTTCTGGTTGGTTTCTGCTTCAAGTCGCTTCACATTTGAGCCTGAATCTCCACTCGTCTAAGGAAAGAAACAAGAAACACACTAACATCAACACAATGATTTGGGGGTCATGGAAACAAAAGATCTCTTCATCATGTTCCATGAAAGTCAAGAGACACTGCAAGCAACATGAACATACTATGTTTAAGCTAAGGGAACTAGGAGTTGCCAAAAAAATATCAACATGGCTATACCTCAGCAAGTTTCTTGCGGAATTCACTCTCTCGTTGTGCCCTATACTGAGCCACTTCTCTATCAGCTTCTTCCTTGGCTTGACGCAACCGTGCCGTCTTAGCTGACAAACAGGAAAACAATTCCACCCACTCAATTCCCAGTGTTTCTTACTGAAGAGAACATCCATTTACTGTTTTGAACTACTACTGGCTTCACAAACCTGGGATTAGCCGTTGTCAGTAACATCCAGCATACACCACAGGTTTTTTCCTTACACCAACACCACTTACAACCTCACCACAAACCCTAATCACTGGGGCTGGTGGTGTACTGCTTCTTTCATGGGCAACACATCCCATCAAAGGCCTAAAGATCTGACATTATTGCCTTTGAATTCTAGCTGCACTAAATGTTTGGATCCACAAACACAATGAGAGCTTCTTGCCTGTGCGTCTCTGATTATGAATTTGGTGTGATGGAACTGAACGTCTTCCAGATCTAAAAAAGGACACACTTCACAACACACAGGTGTTCTTTCTTTTCTCAAGCCTTTTCAGAAATTATATTCAGTTGGAAAACCTCGCTCCTACAGACTGATGCTAGAAACCTAAATAAAGAAGAAGCACAAGCTTGCATTTCACAGTCAAATCAAGCAACCTGGAAAAAAAGGAAGGGGGGGCGAAAAAGAGATAACAGAATGACAGATCGAAGCCGAGATTAAATAAAATGCATATAATGAGACGAGAGACAGCAGCAGAATCAAGGAAGAGCAAAAACTTAAGCATAATGGGAAAAAAAAGGAAAGAAGAGTGATGTTTACCGGCTCGTGCATTTGCCACGATGTGTTGCGCATCTTGCTCTGCGGCTAGAAGAGCCTGAATGCCACCTCTATCTGACTGACTCATGGTACTGATTTTGCAAAGTCTCTTGTCGCCGTGATAAGAGAGTCAGTTTCCCGTGCGGCCGGCAGTTTGCTGCAACAAGAAGATCGTTTTGCTTGCGGGATGAGAGAAAGAGAGAGAGCGAGCGAGAGAGAAGACGAACCCTCGCGACGCCTGCACGCGCGCCAGAGCGAAAGGGAAAACGAACAACAAACCTCCGCGTCACACCTCAGACCCGCGGTTCCTTTGGGTTTCAGTAGGTAGGTAGTAGGTTCGGCTACCTAGTACCCCCTTCTTTCTCTCCGACCTTTTGGTATCCCAATAGAGACCGTCAATCAACGCAGCCTTCTTGGAAAACTCATTTTTCATCCAGTTTTTGGGTCTACTTCATCCATTATAACTAAAGGTGTGAGTTCATCTTCTTCTTCATGCTCTTTTTTCTCATCTATGGTTTGGACCAGTTTAGCGTACACACAATTTATTTACACTCCGTGCAAGTGTATAATATTCATTTATATTTGTGTGAATGTAAGTATAAATGTAGAATATGAAACATGAAAATGTAAATGTAAAATCGTGTAAATTTATTTTATGCCATGTAAAACAGTGTAATGTAAAAAATAAATATATTTATATAATTTTATGGGGTCTGATAAAACAATGTAAATGCAAATATATTTATAATTATATGATTTTATGTGGCAACATAAAACAATATAAATATAAAACAATGTAAAAAATGTGATTTTGAACTTAGTTTCACTGTCTTCCCTTTTTCTTTAGCATCTCCACTGTCACAACTTGCTACATATATTTTCACTGGTCCTCCTTGTAAAGCTACTATAATTACTCTTGAATTTTGTACATCAAATGATTTAATAAAATTTCCTTACTTTATGAATACCTCTGTCAGAAGGGTTTGGGGTGAAAGGAGGCCCAAAGACAGGGCGACTTTACAAATAATTTTAGTATTTACACTTACACGCCCCAAAATATTTACACAGGGCTGTGTAAGTGTATTTGACAAATATTTACACTGGCCTTGTGTAAGTGTAAACAAATATATACAGTGCAATAGGATTAGTGTAAGTGTAAAAAATTTGGATGTGTATGTGTAAATGATTTACACTTACACTGGATTTACATGCTGTATATACAACTAACACTTACACGCACAACACTGAACCAGACTTGGTTTCAGTCCAGTTCTTTTTAACCCAAATTAAAACTGATGATTAACTGTTGGTTAACCTCTAATTCACCCTTGTTCAACCCTGGTTTTACTCAATATTTTCAAAGATGGAGTTTTGGTTCCACACATAAATGAAATAGAGAACAAGATCCTAGGTCTGGTTCCTAACAAAATAAACAGGTTCCTGTTCTGATTCTGAAAAACAGACATGGGTTTAGGGATTCATACCTTTTTAATACTTGGAGGAGTTTTAGTTAGGGTTAGGGTTATGTTTTAAAGTTCTGTAGTTTCAGTATATACGTGAATGTTCATGTTAAAAACAAAAAAATTGCATAGTTTTATACAAATTTATATCATGATAATTGCACAAATCAATTTAAAATGTAAATTATGTTTACTTTATATTAAAACATTAAAAAAATCATTTATATAATATATATATATATATATATATATATATATATATATATATATATATTTTTTATTAT
>Ga0116227_10005926_pt1 | contig 25215 bp, 23 predicted proteins | sample S1TSphgellanicum_FD_89693 | JGI IMG/M metagenome (GOLD analysis project Ga0116227, IMG submission 89693) | Host-associated microbial communities from peat moss isolated from Minnesota, USA - S1T2_Fb - Sphagnum magellanicum MG | ecosystem: Host-associated > Plants > Peat moss > Unclassified... | reverse complement strand
TGAGGGGCTTTTTTTACTAACAAAAAATAAAAAACCTTTTTTTTGGTTGTTAGTAGGGAGGAAGGAAAAAAAAAAAAAAAAACAACTGAGCTAGCCACCATGGTTAGTTAGGGAACTGGAACTCAACAGAAAATTAGGGAACAGAACTCAACAGAACTGACCCTTTACCATTCATCCTTCATGGTGCACTGGTGGGTTCTGGTTCACTGTGGCCCTCTGAATGCATTTACATCCGGCGGCAGTTGGATCTGCTCCATCGGAGTTCAGGAGACAAACGCTGCAAACCCTAATTCCTGAGAAAGGCCACGAAGAAGAGAAACATGCAGAAAATCTGCAAACCCTAGTTTCTGACAAAGGCCCTGATAATGAGAAACATGGAGAAAAGCTGAAACCCCTAATTCCTCAGTGAGAAAGGCGAGGAGGCGGGGAAACATGGAGAAAGAGAGCGAAGAGAGGAGAAGACGAGGAGAGAACGAGTCATTGATGACAAAGGACGATCTTGACTCTGTCTCTGCGGCTACGGCCACCGTTGCTCAGCAGTTACACAATCTTTTGAGTCCCTCAGATGTCGATACTCTCAAGCATCAGCAGCTTCTCATGTAAGTACTTTGCTTCTCGTTGTTCCTAACCTTTTACCTCCCGCGCCAAACGAGAAGCGAGGGGAGAAGGAATACCGCTGCTGCGTTCTAAGATTCCGTGCGTGTCCGTAACTGTTTCCTGGTTACGCAATCATGCCTGAACACAAATCATTTGCTTTGTAAGCTCTGAAGTTCTTCTTACTGCATCATCAGAGATGCAGTGCAAGACTTGATTATGTCTGCATTTGTTTTTCTTGAGTTATGATGCCTGAACAGACAAGTTCCGGTGGCAAACACATGGATGGATTTTGCTTTCATAATTCAATGAAAAGAATTTCTTTTTTGCAAGCTTTTCGATTAGGGTTTGGTTCCATTTCTGGACAATGTGATCAGATTCATTCCTTCCTCTCTAACATGATCAAAGCAGCAACCTGCAATTGTGTTGGAGGACAAGTGTTGGATTGACACTCAAAGATTAGGATTGACAAAGCTTGGTTTGCCTTCCCATGTTGATGAGAATGTGGTCAGACTGGGACGGCTGCAAGATAGCAATGCGGTATTGTCACACTTCAATGAGTTTTCAGAAAGGAGTTTTGTTGCAGTGGCAAACAATTTTTCACACAACACACGGCTTTTGAAATCAATGAAGAATGATTTGGACTATGTGTTTCATAAAATCAGGTCAGACTTATGGATTGTCCTCTACTGATTTTTGTCTTCTTTTTCAATCCCATTTTCTGACTTTCTGTAACTTTTATGCCCTAACAGCATTGTTCTTTAATGAATGAGCCAGTTTTTTTGGGAAATGTTTCTTGTGTTTCAAAAGCATCTTTCCACTGCTTCAGAGCTTCTTTTTGGCAAAAGAGATTATTGATTTAGAACCATAGCTTCTGACAACTCTCTCTGAGAAGAAAACACATTCCAGTTCCTCAACTTTGTAGTATGCTACCAATGGATGGGAGTTCTCTGGTCAGTGAAGTATTCTGGTTATGATGTCAAAGTTAACCATGATGTTACTGATGTTGTGTTTCCGCAGTTCACTAAAAAGCCGAATACAAAAGCAATACCCACATGCATTCAAAGACACTGTTGCTGCTTTAGACACTGATGATCAACCTGATCTCAATGTTCCCCAGTGATGCCATGTTTTGGAATTCTCTGTGCAATGTGCAAAAGAATACTTGTATTCCACAAATTGATATAGTTTCAGTGCTCCCAAGGGTCACTTCTTATTCTGGCTTGGATACTCAGTTTTTTATCCTAGTGAAAGAACATCAGCTGATTTGGAGATGTAAAGTTCACACCTGTGATTTTAGCAACTGATGTGCCATTAACGGTGCAGTGGCTCAACCATGTTTGCTCTTGTTGCAAACTGGAATCTGCCAACAGAATCCAACAATTGCATGCTGATAGCTTGTAGTAGAAAGAGTGCTAACTAGTAATATACATTGCTCAATTACTCTTATGTAAGATTTGTGGATGGGCTCATGATAGAGCACCATCTACGGAAGCTAATGTATATTGGCATAATGACACTGAAATGTACAGGAATTTCAGACATTGAGATTTTGCTGTTTTGTGCTAATGACATCTGCATACCAGAGATATGGACAAGTAGGTTGAGCTCCTGTGTACTTGGGACTTCCTATTTTTCCAAGAGGAAATGGGATTCCATTAAGCACAATCTTGAACATATCATCCAGTGAAGCAAAAGATGAATGTTCATAGTTGGTACTCTTCCTGGTTTTGTTGAATGGTTGGAGGAGTGTTGTCAGGCCAGAGTTTACTTTCTTCCGTATATACAATCCGTTTCCTTCTCTGAAACAACCATCACTGCACCAATGTGTCTACCAAATCCACAAGTCCTAATTAGCTGCTCGGGGCCCTCTCCGTTGGTGGGAGGAGGACACCCTGTGATGTGTTATGTTACTGGTTGAGATCACAACAGGGCAGATGTTGAAGGTTCCCTATCCAACTCTGGACTTTGCTTGATGGTGAACCTGCCAGGGGCTTCAAAAACCTGTCAAGCCTCAAAAAAATGCCTACTGTGATGGTCCAGTCTTGCGCCAGGGTAGATCTTGAAGGTTCCCTGTCCAACTCTGGACTTTGCTGGATGGTGGACCTGCCAGGGGCTTCAAAAACCTGTCAAGCCTCAAAAAAATGGCTACTGTGATGGTCCAGTCTTTCGCCAGGGTAGATCTTGAAGGTTCCCTGTCCAACTCTGGACCTTACTGGATGGTGGACCTGCCAGGGGCTTCAAAAACCTGTCAAGCCTCAAAAAAATGGCTGCTGTGATGGTCCAGTCTTTCGCCAGGGTAGATCTTGAAGGTTCCCTGTCCAACTCTGGACCTTACTGGATGGTGGACCTGCCAGGGGCTTCAAAAACCTGTCAAGCCTCAAAAAAATGGCTACTGTGATGGTCCAGTCTTTTGCCAGGGTAGATCTTGAAGGTTCCCTGTCCAACTCTGGGGTTTGCCTGACAGTGGGTCTGCCAGGGGCTTGAAGATCCTGACATTTGTGCAATTGTTGGATCACACTATAAACAGTGCCTTGGACATATAAACTATAAACACCCATGATTGAGTTGTCACTTGCAATTTTGTGCATCTTGGAATTAATTTGCTTGTTGCTGTTGAGTGAACCTTGGTTCCCTTTAAGCCAGCCATACCTACATTTGTGCATTATTTCTAACCCTCGGTAGCCTGAACTCATCTGTTTTTGTTTGGATTGCATGCAGAGGGGCACATTTGATTCACTGTACAGAGAGAACACAATGGCCACCTTGGCTTGCACACCTGCAACATGCCCACCAATCCCATCACTTGCAAATCCTCTTATAAAACAAAAACATCATGTTTCTCCAATTGCCCTAATCATTGACAGTGGTGAGTTCAACCTGCAATTTAAGCTTCCAGAGAGGTTTAGAGAGGTGCAATGTTGACCTGCTGGCCAAAGCCCACAAACAGGAAACTGATATCAGCCCATAAGCTTGAAGGCAACCATGATTGGAGGGTTTGCCGTGTTTGCTCAGGTGTAGCCTTTTCAGCTACCCACCCCAGGCGTTGGCAAACTCGCTTCACATTTGTATCCACAATCATGCCTTCTTCACCCCTGAAACAATTACTCGATTTCAACTGTCTTTGATTGAGGCCATTTGTGTTTCTCATGACAAGAAGTAGAGTAGTCACATGGCATTGCCTTGCATGACCAAACAACATGTTTGACAAATTGACATAATGACATCAAACAAATGCAAACCAATTTCTCGCACAAGAAAAACCACGAAAATTTCATCTACTTTGATGGCACCCACCTGATATTACTGTTCAATTCTTCACATGGCTCCACATGTCCCATGGATTAACAAAAGAAAGGAAGGACAACTTACATGCCAAAAGCCACAAAGAGCACAAGGAGTGCAACTTTTGGTCCAACACCAGGCAGCTTCATCTGCATGGCACAATTATTTTTGAAGTATCAGCCTCTGTTTTTCTCTCAGAAACATAATGGTCAGAAAGGAACACAAAACCTGCACACTTGCTTTCTAACAGCCAACTTTGTTTCACTTACCCTCCCAACAGTGATATGATACAACAAGCAAATGTTCCATGATATGGAGTGCTAGGAGGATAGAGACTTACAAGGTCCTCCATCGTGCCAGGAACTAATCCATTGTAGGGAGACCTTAACAGTATTTGAGCAATGGACTTCAAGTACTTGGCTTTTTGCCTGAAAGTTTAACATAAAACTCAATTGAATGACATTCCATTTCACTCTTGAATGCATGTCCTCAGACCAAGCTACAATGGGATGTGACAAGTCAAAAAGAGAATGACACATAAATTATGCAGAATGAATAATCAATGGAGAGACAAAAAGAGGATGGTGAAGTGTACCGATAGAAGCCAACAGGTTTCAAAATCTCAGCAAGAGTATCCATAGAAACTTCATCAGTGGCAATGTTGGCAACTGAGAGTCCCCCTGGCACTCTCTGCAGCCTCTGCATGGCTGCACTTGTGACAGCATCACGGGTCTGAGAGCTTATCATGGCTGCCACCAGAGCATGGAACTTTTGTGTCTCTTTGTCCGCAGTAGCATCCATCAGCTGTAACAATTCAGAGCCTCTTCCTTATTGGTGCCAGCCAGAACAAAGCATTTTGCACTTGCTGATACAAAGTTATCCAGGAAAAACCATGAGGGTCAACACCCTTCATTCATACTCTATGCAAAATGGCGATATACATGTACCATGGCCTGAACTAACATAAATAGGATGAAATTACCAAGAAACAGACCTGATGTGTACCAAAAAGATCGACAGGGGCATCCCGATCTGCACGAATACATCTGCTAATCAAAAGATGCCAACACAAGTGTCACAGACATGGGGTTACCTGTTGTCTCACAGGATCTGAGTCCCAGATTCTGCATCATAACCCTAGCAAACTTTGGAATAGATTGATGGTGGCTGTAGGTGCTAGGACAGGTCCTTGACATGTCCTAGCTATGGGGGATCCTCACACTACAAACTGCATTCAGATATACATTGTGCCAGAATCTTTTGCATGTCACATTTGGATCCTTGGAATATGAGACCAAACTATTTTGCTCATGGGATGAGAGTGAACCTAAAGGGTGAAGTGCACCTGATCTTATCAATAATTGCTTGCCAGTTCTCTGGAACTTCATTGGGTAAATTGGTTGGACGACCCGCTTTTGTTCCTGCTTGCAACGCTTTCTTGTTGAAACTTGGTGAAGCAACCTTGGCTACCTTCCTTGACATGAGAGGACCTGAAAATGATAGTTTTAACCTGATATCAATGAACAGAGTTCTGTTGTTCATTCAACAGTTCAGAGAAATGAAAAAATGAAACCCTACTAGATAATGTTTAGGTACAGATTAGGAGCTCTCTTCAGAGTCAACCTCTCTCCTCACCATTGTCCTCAATCACAACTCAGATATGTAAAGAACTAACACAGGATGAGAAAGACATGAAATCATAGTTGTGCATTTCTTAAGGGATGCTTATTAGAGCTCCACAGCAGATCATAGACTCTTTGTACTCCACTGCAAACAATACTGCCACCTACCTGTGTCCTCAATGTCAACCTGCAACACTGAATCAAGGACCCTTGAACCTCCCTTGGCTTTGTCCTCCAGAAAGTCAGAACACTCTCTCTTCAATGGCACATTTCTTGGCTGCAGAAACGCATGTATTATCATTATCATCTAATCTAGTTTAGGTTCCTTGAAGGGCCAAATGGACATGACACCGTATGAGCACACATCCTCACAATCAACAGATTCCTTCAAAGTTTCTTCCACCGATACCCCAAGATCGTGCTGACTCTTTCCTTCCCAAGAGCTCCAAAATGAAAAACCCTAAACCCCAAACCTTGAAAAATTCTGTGGAAATATGCAAAAATGCAAAACATTGTTGACAGATGGCATCCAACCTTGGTGTACTTGAATGATGATAGAAGAGACTCGAAGGATGCACCAGGTTTCGCATCTGCAATGCAATCATTAGGCTCCATGATTTCTTTTCTCTTGACATCCTCCTCCTCCTTTAACTCTGCCTTGACAATTGCATCACAGAGCACAGGACCCTGTCCACCACCCACCACCACAAGACATAAGGTTGTTCTCAAAATTTTCGAATGCATGCCATGAAACACCAGGCACCACAAACTACCTCACAACTTCCTCTCCGAACCCTTTTCTCTCTCTCTCTATCTTTTAGTGAACCAAAACTCTTCATAGCAAGAAGACTTACCCTAAGAGGCGCAGACCCGTGCTTTTTTGCAGACGCCATAAGTCTCCTACTCAAAAACATAACCTAGGTTCTAGGGTTGAACCATCCATTTGATGCACAAGAGGATACCATCTCTTCAGGAAGTCAGTCAGTCAGTTTCTTCTGTCAGACGAGTGCGTGAGCATAATATGCACGGTGAGGACGAGGCTTCTCGGTGATGGCATTGACCATCCTTCTTTCCAGGAACTGGTGACATACTCAACTCCGCGATTGTAGGTTGCAGAAACCGCACACCTTACTTCTTTTTCTGAAGCTTTTCTTGCTGTGATCATGGACAACAATGCAAAGGAAGTACAAAATCGTGATCCGTGGACAAAAAGGATCCTTCTTTTCGCGGATGCGAGATTTAGCTGCGCACGAAAGACGACTCCTGTTGCTTCATGGTGCAGGCTTTAGTGTTCAGGGTTCAACCTGTTAGGACATCTAAGCTCTTGGATGATAGAATCGCCATGGATGAATAATCAGTATTTATCATCCACATAGGTGAATTTTAAAAAAAAATCATTACAAAAATATAAGTTTAATCTTGATCATCCATTTTATATCGAACATGATTTTGTCACATGGCCCAATTGATTTTTGCCACCTTGTATGATAATTGAATTTTGAGCAAAATGAATTTAAAATACAAAATTAAATCCACATCATTCGCCAAGGCCTTGAAAAGGATGTTGACTCTTGAACAAGTTCAAACCATTTTAAGTTTTCACGGATGACCTCCTGAAGGAGAATCCAAACTTCACATTGTTCTAGCTCCAACAAAGGAACAACAAAAGAATAGACAAAACAACCACACAAAGGGGGTTGTTGGTGCGAAAAAGACAAACGCAATTGTGAGTGAATTGCCAAGATGTTTTTTCGACAACAAATCAAGACTTGCAAACACATTGCAAGGAACATGTGAACTAAATGTGCTTTCAAATGGAAGAGGAATGTACCCTAGGTTGACATTTGGAATTTGGTTTAGAACGTGAAGTGACAAATCAATATGTATTACCCAACGACCTTAACATGTGTCCCATCCACCAAAGCCATCACACTTGTATGTCATGGCACCACTATCTAAGTTTAGTCAACTTGGGTTCTTAAAAGAATGAATTGTGTGCAGATAGTTATCTTATAAAATTTTGTTGTTCATGTCTTTTTCATTTTTTTTTTGTTATTTGTGTCTTTGCCAATCTCACCTATTCAAGATATAGAACCATGTTTTTGGACAAAAGCAATTCTTATATTTGCTTAAAAGAAACAATTCTTGTTGTTGGACATAAGTGAAACTTTTTATGTCCACTGTGTTAATTGACTGTAAACTCTATAACTTCTATTTTGCATAGCCCTTAGGACAGGGGCAGTTGCAAGCCCAATGATATGTTTGATCGCAGTTATGACAAAAACCATCCTGCATGGTTGATCCCCCATGGCAGATTTAGTATTTGAAGGAGGGCTCCATAAGTTTGAAGAATGTACATGAGGAAAATTACTCCCAGAAGTTCAAAACTACCCATCTTTGAAAGATGATTTCCTTCTAAATCTCCTTGTTCGAAACAAGAGGCCTCATGGTCACTATTCTTTCCAAAAATTGTATGCCTTCATTGCTCTTCATGCACAAGTTAGCCAGTGAGTTGGTCAATTGAAGAGATAGGTTTTCTTCCTGCAATAGACTACTTGAAGCTTTCGTAACTTGCAGGATGTGCATGGAGAACTATGTTGACAAGAGTTTTGTCCTTTACCTCTTCTCCTATCTTGTTCAACATAGTTGTGATGTCTTTGACGTTGTCAAGAAATTCCTCCATGGAATCTCCTTCCATCTTCATTGTGTAGAGTGCATTTTGTAAGAACATAGTTCTTGCTTCATTCTTGACATCAAATCTGTTTCAAAGAATTTCCCATACCTCGTGTGGTTCATCCTTCCTTGCAATTTACTTCAACAAGTTATCTTTTAATGCTAATTTGTGATACTTGAACAAATTATCTTTTATTGTTAATGTGAGGATCATCATGGCCTTAGCCTTTTGGTTAACCAAGGCATCCTTTTGACCATCATTCAAACCAATTGAAGGAACCAGTTTTCTAACTAGATCCCACAACTTCTCTTTCTTTAGAATCATACTAAGTTTAATTTCCCAAACAATGTAGTTTGAGTAACCCTTTAGCTTTCCTGCCTCTACTAGCATAAAATTTCTTGATTTTGCATTGACTGAATCTTTATGTAGCATGATGGATCTAGAATGTAAAACTCAGACAATGACAGACAAGAAGAAAAACTTAAAAATTTGAACTGCAAAACTGCAGAAGATGGAATATGGATGAAAGCTTGCAATATTTTTTGGTCCTCTCCCTTAAGAATGCTCCTCTGATACCATGTAGAAACAGTCGATTTTATTGCAGAGAGAACAATTACATACAAAACTGTAGAGAGTGAGATAACTGACACAAGCAAAGACTAAATACTAAAGACTAAATTGACCTGTTCATGGTTTCCATATCTATGCACATATGCCCTCCAACTGAAATTGAGACCTGTTCAATCAAGAGGTGTTACTTATTCCCAGGTTAAGCATTGCTCTGACAATCGGATTTTGTATAATCTGCACTGATCAGGACGTCTCCTCTAAATTTGCTGAAAAATAAGCAGTGTGTAATCCAAGATGCAATTGGAGACTATGATATGTGAAGGATATGTTGTAACTACTAGTCTCTACATCTTGACAATGCTGAGGAGAGCTTTTATTGGTTGCGTGCCAAAACAACTTCCCAATTGAGGCTCTACACTTCTGTAGTTTTTATGTTTCAATTGAAACTGTTAAGAATTGTAGTATGATTTTATGTCTTCTTTCTTCTGTACAGTTCATGGCAGGGTTATATCAACCTTTTTTGCTCCTGAATCAACTGATTGATATTATCAATTCGGATGCCTGTAGTGGCAGGCTTGCTGTGCACACATTCAACCTTTTTTCATTCTTGTCATCCTCTGCTCAATAAGTTGAGCATGAGGAGGGGTTGTTAAGCAGTTCTCTAACAATTTGTGTCATCTCTTCAATTGTGTTGGAGGTGGTGGGTCACACATGGCAGATCAAACACAGAGACCAGTCCATATGGACGAAGGTCATTCAACCTGGGGGAAAGTAGGAAATGAAATTTGTGTGCATCATGTAATGCTATTTCAATCTGAGCAAGCCTGGGAAGTTCTAACTATCTTATGGGAAATTATACAAGGTAGGTTTCTTTTGCACAAATTGTGAGGTCTGAACAATGAACTCCTTTTTATTGCATCTTTGGAACGAGACTGCTGTTCTAAATTGCCACATTCACAACATAGATTTCATCACAAATCAGACTTTTGGGGAGTTTGTTTCCTTGCAATGGCTCACACTTGTCTGTTCTCCCAACTTGGTACTTGAGTTCAAAATTTGTTTCTCCCTGGAGGAGGGTATGATGAGCTTTGATCCCACACTTGTATATCTAAAATGCATGCTGAAGCTAGTGTGACTGGGAGCTCTTTCTCAGGGCCTGAAACAACAGCCTAATGAGTGGGGACACTAGTTTAATTTGGAGCTGAGTGTGAACCCACAAGCATAGCACTGTACAGTGCTCATCATTCATGTCATATTCAGGTATTGGCAGTTGTTGCAGGGGCTGCTCATCAGCAGCCCAATTGCCAGGCTGAATTGGTTCTCAATGGAGAACAGACAACCAGTATGTTTTTCAAAGTTGTAACATGTGATGGAATTCTCAGACTTCAACAGCTTTCAGTTGAGGTTTCCGTATGTGGCGAATAGTGCTCCCATGCTCTGAAGGCCGAAAAGGAGAGTTCTTTCCAAATGGTTTGGGTAGGCCCAGATGCTCTGCAATGTATGCATTTGGCCTCTGCTCTGCCGTTGTATTTAGCCTGTTCACTTTGCCATCACGTTATACATGATTGTCATATGGGCTTCAAACATCATTTGCTGTAAATGGAAATTGGAGCTTTTCAATCGGAAGGATGTTTTAGTACAACTATGATGTCTTTTGTTACAGTGTAGTGACCACACATTACTTCTGTTCAGAGGTTTTCAAGCTTCTGATTGGGCCTCCACTCATCTCTCACAATGCATAACCTCTCCCTCTTCTTTTTTTCTTGCATACATCATCCGAACAGAGAATGGTTATGGATTTTCATTGATGGAGGGGAGGGTTATATGTTTTTTTGTCCATCTACAAGGAGGTTATGAAACTATTCATCCACCCACATGAGGGTTATGGGGTTGCTTTCAGACCTCTAAACAGAAGGTTATGCCTGGTAACCAGCTTGAGGACACTGCTTACCAGAAATAACTTCATTGTTCCAAAGCCTCAGTTATTTCCAGTAACCAGTGTCCTCTCACTGGTTACCCAGTCCTGAAGATTTTCTTGGTCTATGAATCTGTGGAAGTGTACTGGGGCATATAGCTTAGTAGTCAATGTTTGCACAACAACACTGCAAAGTGGTTTTCTTTGCAGTGTCTGATAGGAAACAGAGCAGCATTCTAGAAGTGCAACAAATTTAATGAACAAAAACATGTAAATGAAAGGGAAACGGCACCTTAGCTTCTTGCTGCCTTGAGCCACTTCTCCTTCCACTTGTTGCAAAGCGTCACGAAGAGAATTTGTTTTGTGAATCAAAGCAAATTGTCTCAAAAGGCTATTCCAAGCCCTCTCTGAATCGTCTGTTGGTGGCTGTACAACATAATTGCAACAAAACCAAATGCATGGATGAGCACATTGTGCCACAAATGATCAGTAAGACCGTTTCGCCTTAGCTGGTCCCCCAAAGGAAACATGATGTCAGCCTAAGGAAATTTGGTCTCAAATACATCTAGAACTACACACATTGCTTGCACTTGCCTCTGCACCCTTGAAACTAGGGCCTAGGATGCAAAGAGGACGTTGACAGAATTACATTTAGGAACCCCAAAATTTCAGAAATTTACCTCTCCATTTTCAAGGCAAATAGAGGCATTGTCAAGGTTCAACTGAGCACTTTCCCTTTCTTGTTTCATACTAATTGCAGTTGCCTGCCATGGTACAAATTCTCACAGATGTGCATCAGTGTCTTTAGATCCCAGATGCCCATACTACTTTTTTCACAGGGACATAGATAGGTGTAAGCCTTACTATTAAGAGCAGGGTTTTAGTGAAGAGTATTTAGCATGATGATTACTTTGTCTTGTTATCTGAACATCAACTTTGTTCCCTGCCTTGGCTGGAAATTCATGAGATCACCCTGTTGATATTAAACCTACTGATTCTATCATGTGTTCTGATAAATTTGACACAGACTTTTTGTTAGCTGGAACCTCTAATTTTTCGAAGGCACTTTTCTTACTTGAACAAGTGAAAGTTCAGAAACTGTGGCCATAATTTGACGTGTGACCATACTCATTTGACGAATGTAGAAATTCATTTGTTTGCCAACTCTAATGCTCTCAGGCCGTGCAATGGCAGCCTTCCTCACCAAATCCTCTGCCAGCGTCGTCACCTGAACAGATAAACTTGAAGTTACTCCTTCATTTGAAACACAGATGAACCACACAAAAGCAAAGGTAAAGTATAATACAATTTTATTGAGCTAAAGAATGAACTCTTGTAACTGATCACAGTACTTCCACATTGACCCAATACTGGCTGAATTTGTTTCAGGTCCTGCACATGTAGAGGCAGAAGAATGGGAATGAAGAAATGTCAAAAAGGTGCCCAGTTTTGAATTTGAAAAAACTATCTCTTGCTGAATTTGTAAGAAAATTTTGTGAGGCTGGATTGACCAAGAGCTGGAAATTAGACCTCCTCAAGAATGAGGTCTTTCTCATATGCTTGGTCTTCCTTGGCAGATAAAAACTCTTCAATGGCAACAGCTTTTCCTGTAAGCTCCTGGGTGGTGTTGTCCCGGCCAGGAAGCACACGCCACCTATCCAAATTGCTGGGCTTCTCCATCAGGTCTGACAATTGGGACACATCCTGACACGCTTTCTCCATCTTTTATCCCCATCAACAAATTCCTCCATACGCATCTCAGTTATTATACACTTCACATCTGATACCTTGTCTGACCTTATGTGTTATTGGAAATGATTTATGTATGAAATTGTAAAGAGATCTCCATGACAAAAAATTGAATATACTGAAAATGAGCACAGTCATAACCTTATGAGAGTTGCTCACAATGTGTCAGACCATCACCTTCATCATGAATAGCAGTGATGAGCTGCCATGATACCCACTGATTTCATCAGCTCCAGATGGGTGGGCATAAATTAGTATATAATAATCTGCCCAGGAATTTCAATCTATGAAGAACTCAGCTTTGATATATTTACTCCTGAGATATTCTCTTTTCAACCTCAAGCTCTGGTATAATCATTTTTGATGATCAGAATTCAACGATTGGCTAGCCCAATTCAGGTTTGTTCATATGGCTGAGGCTTGCCATCTAGAGGGACATTGATTCAAGAATTTTCAATACATGGTAGCAAGTCTGAAATACTTTTTCATTCTAGTCATAATTATCTTTGCATAGAGGGGTCAGTGGGCTGTTTGGTGCTGCATAACCAAAATGCTGGATTCCCTCATTGCCCAAATTTGTTTGGACATTGAGCAGTTCCAGAAGGCTAGAGATTTCTTGTTCCAATTTTCAGGCCCAGTTCAGGCAATTAGTAATAATGCCCAAACCGACACACACTCATGTAGCTTTTGACCCAGTAACATTTGGATAAGAAGACCAAAAGCACTAATGCAGTGGAATCCAAACACAGTGATAATGGTGACACATTCTTCTTTCATTGAGAAAAAACTGAGATAGCAGTCTTTGAAGTTACAGACGTTATATATTTGACCTACAAATGAAAGAGCCCTGGTTTCATTTGAGACAATGTGGTAGAGACAGTTGTGGGGTGCTGCTGAGACAGGATGAATGAAAGAGAAGCAGTACCTGTTCTTTCAGGCTAGCCAACTCCATGTAGACAGATTCAGGGTTAGGGGTGCTCTTGTGTTGGGTGACAATGGATGTGTGTGTCAAATTGCATGCCCGCTTCAGATATGCAATCTCATCCATTCGCTTGGCAATCTCCACCTCTGAATGTCTTGATAACTCCACCTGCACCAAACCGCATCATATGAAGATGATGCCGAAGTGGCTGATCACAATGACTGCATGTCCTTTCACGCTCAAGGACAGTGGTCACAAATCTCTTTAGAAAACCAGGAATCTGCTAATTCCTTACATTCTTGATGATGCAAAACTCCAATGGATGATGGAAGGTGCAGGTTGAGACATGCTTCTGGAAGCATTGAATTCAAATGACACCAATTTCTTCATCTAACATGATATTGTAGTGTATGGAAGAAATATACGGCTGCTGTAGCATTCTCCAAGTTTAGGTTTGAACTTTGAACCCTTAACAGCTTGCATGGTAGCCATGAATCCTAGCTTATAAGCTACCACCAATTAGATAAGTATGAGGCACACAAGAAATTATTAAGGATTGACTTCAAATTACCAGCATAATAAACATATGACAATCATAGGAAACTTTCGGTACTCTAAGGTGTCACCTGGACATTGCTCTTCTCATAAAGAATGCAGAGCTCATCATTGCGGTCGATAAGAGAGATGCCAACTTGGTTTCGGTCCTTCACCAACAGGCCATATGTCTTGTGTGCCTTCACCATGTCTTTCTCTGTTTTCTTGATGATGTTTTCCAGGTTTATCACTTCCAACTCATACTCCTCTGCTACTAGCTGTCACATACAGTGTCTTGTCACAGCTATACTGCCTTCTACTCAAATATTGACAACTTTTAGCTACCATAACCTGTTGCTAAAACCATCCCCAAAGCCTCTGGCTGCTCCTACAATTTGCCAATACTTTTGGATGACTGATTGACCTAGTGGCAACATTGCATGCAAGCTGATGACTTTGGGAAGATAGGATGACTAGTGCACATAGTCGTTTTTTGCACATAACAAACAACAGTTGCCATGAGCCCTGAGCAATAATTGGCTAGACACCAAGTGAACATGAGCTTGTTTGATGATATGGTTGAGCTTGGTCCAATTAAAAGGTGGAATCTAAACCTTTTTGTCTTTGACCACGGAGGCACATTTTGTGATCTCATCTCGTAAAGCAGTGCGAGCTTTCACACTGAGAGCATAGTCAACATGCATCTTATTCAGCACCTTCACCTTGTATAAAACCTCTCCCTGGAGCTGCTCCACTTCTGTATTTAAGGTCCTCAACTTGTCCTTCATTTCTGCAATTGTGAGTGCACTTGCCTGCACACCCCATACAAGATAGCAGATGCTATCTCAATTCAAATTCAGATCAAGCTGGCCAATGTTCTGGAAACTTTCGAGGTCATTTGGTGGAAGAATCATTCACTTAATGAACTATTTTTTCTCTGTAAGTTCATTGAATTGGCTGTTGGATCTGCTCCTACGAGTAAGTTGACCATAAATATGCAAGTATGAATTTAATTCAAGTGTGAATTCGGGCAATGAATGTGGCTTGCCAAAAATTTGACCTTTGATTGGACAACTAATCTATCTAAAAGTCTGTTATCTGCAAATTGTTGACTTGTACATAACCACAAGGCCTTAATATGTACTTGCCTTGGTTTCTTGTTTTTCAGTGCCTCACAAAGCTTTTTACTATGTCAATATCCAAGCAGAAAGAAACATTGTTTTAACAATTTGCAAAGGAAACAAGGAAGGATTGTGCAGCACACCTCCATGATGCGAGTATATTTGTTCCGTTGGCCACGGACCAAGTTGTACAGAACTATGAACTCATTGTACTCCTTCTCAAGTTCAATCAATCTTTTTTGAAAGTTTTTGACAAAGTTAACCTGGAGCTCTGCATTGTTCTTGACTTCTCTCCACTGTGCCTGCTGTTGTCACCCAGCATAACCTTGTAACCTAATCAGCTTACTCTCATCTTGAAGAGATAAATTAGGAAAAGTGTTTTGATCACAAATGGCCCTGTCCCCTTTGGAATGGGGGATCCATGGTGCAAATTGTCATTCTTTCTGCTCAAAGTTGATCACAACTACAGAATGTTTATAATGCTCCAAGTTAGACAGATCTTTCGTACTCAAATTACAACACATGTTATCAAATCTGATGCCACAGTTGGCACATATTGAAGATCGTAGTGAACATATATCTATCAAATAAATCTTCTTTGTGGTTCAGTTTATCAATCTCTGATCTTAGAATTTTGAAGAAAAGATTTTCTCAAAAGAAATAAGCAAAGAATGACAGAGTTTGGCACATTTACTTTCTTAGCTGCAGCCTGGACCAACCGTGCATGCACATTGCTCAGCTCATTGACATGCTGCGATTGCTTCCATTCTATGTCAATACACACCACCACATGTTTCTCTAGCATTGCCACCTGCACAAACCTCCCAAGATAATCAATCTGGTAGCAATTCTGAAAAGAGCTTGAGACCTCTGTTTCTCTCTCTATGACTGCAACTGTGCCCAGATCTCGTATGCCACAGCAACCACAAGGTAGTCATTGCACACATGTAACAATGAATCATGTTACATGCATTATTTTTTTGTTTGTAAAGCAACTTCTGCATCTATGTGACTTTACGTCCCCCAAAACCCGCTTTTCTCTTCTTACAATGTTCCTGAAAGTCTCCTAATACCTCAGAGTGTCACACAATTTGGTAGTTAGTTAGTTCAAACATTCTAACTCTCGACCTTTAGCCTTCAGCCACAATGTGTCTGAGAGGTAGATTGAATGGTTCTCAAGGTAAGAAGCAAGGCTCTAAAATAAATGGCTAGGAGTTAGAGTCTATTTTATGCTACACAAAATAATCATTTGCTTATGCTTTTATGATGAATTCAGTGTTATCAAATTGTATGAAGAAGCACAGTTTTGATGAAACCTATTTACATATCTATATCATATAATTTACATATAAAATTTGGAAAAAAGAGTCAAAAATAAAATAAAATAAAATATTTCTGTTTTTTCAACTTTTTTTTCATCCCTGCTTAATTGTATAAATATAATTGGGTCAAAAAAACATGTAATATTTATAATTACATTATTACAAAAAAACATTATTGCATAGATCTATGGTCAATTCATTACTTAACTCTCATTAGTTGAACATGTTGAATGCAGTTTGACAATTTATTATAGCTAATGGCATCCATAATATTTGGAAAAGCAACATTTCATAAAGCCGCAAACTAAGGTGTGGGTTACTTGGAGTAAGAATGAACCTGAAAAGAAGCAAAGTGAGGAAGGTTGTGAATCAAATATCCATTGTAAGGTGGAGTCTGACTCCATGTTTACTAAATAAGAAGACAAAGACTGTTATATAACTTACGGTGCTACAATTGTATTATGCACCCTTATTATATTGTGCTATACATTGCATGAAGTAAGAAGCAACAGGTGGGTTGGTTGGTGCTCTTGGGATGATGAAACCTTGCGGTGGGTTTCAAGTTGCATTCTAGCCACCTCCTTGCTCAAGTTTTCCACCACTGTAAAATTGTTCATGAGTATATCAATGTCTTTCCTTATGTCCTCCAAACCATCCTTCCTCTTCTTTGTCACCAACTCTGCAAGAGATAGCTGCATGTTTTGGCACAACAGAGTGCAGCATTTGGTGCAAATTCAGCTTACCTTTTCTCTTTGTTTGTTCATCAAGAGTTTGTGTGAGATGGAAAGAACAAAACCATGAATTAGAAAACTTGCCTATGCAGTTCAAGGGAAAGCTCTTAGAGCTCATGAAATTTTATGGGTGATCTCTTTCAAGCCATATGAAGCCCTCGTTGCAAGAAGCAAAATAATAAAATGTTGTTTGTTTTGCAAATAACATTCAACCCTTTCAATGCAAGTGTGTGCAAGAGAATACCTCACGTTGAGTTTTTTCTTTCTCTTGCACAAAGACAGGCATCTGGGCCTGCATTTTGATGACTAGAATCTCTTGTTCCCGTTCTTGCATTGTAGCCCTATCCCTCTCCTTCAACCTGTTGGTAAGGATGTCAACCTCATGCTTCAGATCTGATTGTTTGATGATCATTTGCATGTCCAATTGCACCTGTTCCCCACATCTGAACCTCACAGGTGCTCATAGAGCCCAGAGAATGGAACTTGCAATAAGATGAGCATGTTTTCACAGCGAAGCTAGAAATGAAGAAAGGGAGGAAAAGGTACCCTGTCACCAAGGACCTCCTCTATTTCAAGATTTGCTGCATCTAGCTCCTTCTGTATCTCGGCTTCAAACTGTTCCTGCAAAAGCCCACCCATTTGAGGAGTGCAGCTCCAAGAATGTTTTTATGGCTGTGAATGGAGAATAATGATGAAGCTGTAGTTTAATTCTTCCCAAATGTGTGGTCATAGAGTTTATCATTCATGTTTACTTTCTCCTCTGCACCAAGTCTCCATTTTTCCATGTTGGCAACTGATTTGACGTGCTCCTCTGTTTTCTCTTTGGTTGTGTTGTACAAACTCTGAACTGCTGCCTCCACCTCTTTCACCTGTATTACGGATTACAGAAAACCAACCAGTTTACAGTTTCTAGGACATCACCATTACTTGTTACTTGCTCATTCATGTTGCCAAAAGCAGTGACTTTGGTCCTTGGAGATGTCAAACTCTATTCAGGAGCAGTGAAGCAGAGAAATGCTTTGTGGAATGCATCACCTTTGTTGCCCACTTTCCATCCTGGTTTTGCAGAGCTTGCAATGCATTGGTCATGATATCACACTGCAGGAATGCACAACTACAATTGATTAGCCTCAAAACCTTGAAAGCCCTTCACCATCACTCATACATTGGAGTGGAAAAATAGAGATTGAGTTTGAGATTAATCTCTGAAGCAAAATAGCACCTCCCACTCCCCCAATCACAGTTTGTCTCTAACACCTGTTTGCGGTATTTTTCGGGGATCCCATCCAAGTTTTCCAGTTTATCTAAAACCTGGATCTTCTGCTGCTTTAAAGCTTTGCATTCCATTGAATAATGTTCATACTTCTCATTCACCTCCTGGATCTGCATAGAATATATGTATGCTCCTATCATTCTCTGCTAGTAAATTCAACCATGCTTGAGTCCTTAGAAATTGCAATTGTTTATCATGTGCGCTACACACATGTTGATGGAATGAGGCAAGTGTAAGGAATGATGTCTTGGGTTGCTCAAGATTTACATGAGTAAGCACACCTCCTTGCTTGCCACCTCTATCTTCACAAGCTCTTCTGCCATTGTTGCTTGTGCATTCTTGATTTCAATCTTCAAAAATAAAAAACACCGTTCAGTGTTTCAAGATTGAGGATTTGAATCTTATCCTTGTTGTGGACTCTGCATGCACACTGCAGATCATCAGATTCATGCAGGCAATTCTTTTCTCACATGATTATTGCTTCCCAATGCTTTAAATCTATACAATAAACACACCAACTTACTTTCATGCGGGCAACCAGGGGAGCAATACCCTCGAAATGTTCTTTATCAATTTCTTCAATCTTTCTCTTATACTCATCCCGTAGTCTGATCAATTCAGCAGATTCCAACAGAAGGTTTTGCTCCCTCTCCCTGTAGCATCATACCACAGCAAGCATCTGTCTGTCTCTGTGTTACCTTAGAGAGCTCTTCTCACGGGCTAAAAACTGCAAGAACCCAGAGAAAAACAAGCAAAAGCCACCTGAATTTGTTACCTTGCAAGAGATGCTTCACTCTCAGCTTGTTCAGCATCCTCCTTCACCAACTCCAGAGCTTCTTCATCTGTAGCTGCCTCCTTCACAAGCCTCTGGAGCTCTTCCTTATTATTCTGCACACAAAGAACTTTTCCCCTGTTGCTAGGTAACTGGATTTATAAGATCCCTACTGAACCCAGTATGCAAAGAAATTTGTGGAGAAGGTGACAATCAACATAATACATTGCTGGTCAAATTCATCATCAGCCAATCTATAGCTGGAACAGTAGCGGTATATGATTCACCTTGAGTCGATCAGCCAACTCCAGAGTTTCATTGTGGAGTCGCCTCTCAGACATAAGCTTACTGGCAAGGGTTGCACGTAGATCCTCAAATCTGAATCAAGCAAAGAAAAAAGACTTATCAAAGTTGAAGACTCTACACCAGTCTGGAATGGACACAGAAAAACACAAAAACTGGTGAGCAAGGCCAGAGCAGAGAGGATTTCTTGAATATTCTTATTTGGGCTACATTGTTTTCTCCTTATCTTGGTGATTAAGATCTCCAGTGTTTGTGCAGTAGAGGATGATTGATTTGGGGGGAAGATTTTGTTGTCCAGTACTTTTGTTTGATGATTTCAGCTCTGTCTGCCTTGAGCTGGTTTTGTTGCACAAGTTGCAGCAATCCATTGACAGCTTCAATCTTCTTGACATCTAGCTTCACATAATGTGCTGGGTCTTCAATTTCTTTGTCTGACATATCTTCTGAGTCCTGCCAGTCAAAAAAAAATCATGTGTGTGCATTGTAATATGGCAATTTATTGTTGTTGTTGTTGTCTGATATCTAGAGTTCTTTGGCTGCTGATGAATTCATGGAGTAACAAAAATAGAGTCAAAGACTACAATTTGCCAGAGCATTTTGAATTTGGGCATCAAGATTGCTTTGCTACAAACTATTCTATTCGAAACTCAAACGGAAAGAATCAAGGAGGATGGATTACCAACAATGTTTTCTCAGCTCCCTTGCTGCAAGTTCTTTCTCTTCGTTCTTCTTGGTGGACAACAATTTTTTTCCTGTTCCTTTGCTCTCACAGTACTGTTTGGCTAAACTTGCAGTTTGCTGCCACTATTTTGGACTCCTTCTGAGCTCAGTTTTAAAAAAATAATCAAACAAAGCAGCAGAGGTAGTGATTGATGATGGGTCTTCCACCACAAAACTTTCAAGTCCTGAATTCTTCACCCTTTAGAGAAAGAAAGAGACAGATATATATGCATCCTGGCTTGATAATAATTGCAAGAATCACTGTAAATGTGTATACCGAAAGCTTGAAGGATTCTGGAGAGTGGCACAAAGAAGAAGAAGAAGAAGAGTTTACCAGTGATACAGAGAGCCGAATAGACACAGACCTCATGGGATTCAGCTGGAACCTAACTTCCAACTGCAACTGCTTCCCACACATGGCTACAATCTACAGGATGATCTTCTGGGCAATAGTTCCAAAACGCTTCAGATTCAGTTATTTAATGAGCAGGTTGTTAATCTCCACAAAACATAAACAGAAACACCTCCTGTGCCCGCCATGCCACCATGCAGCAGCATGGTCATGACCTCTCATTTAGCAACGCCAAAACGGAAAATCAATTTTCTCCTGTTTTGTTTTCCTGCCGAATGTTGGAAGCCCCAAGTGTAAAGCTGCAATAACACCTCGTGTTAGCAGCTAATCCGCTAACATGGGCTTAATTAACACCCGACTTTCCATTAAACCCTAACATTAACCCTAACACGAACTTTAAAAATATTTTAAAGTCCAATGTTTTTTCTTCATCCATTGGCAGCAAGAAACTGAGAAAGGATTGAACTTTGGACCTTTGGGTTGTAAGGGCAGATTTTAATCATTGCATCATTGTATCATGTGTTTTCCAAAAAAAAAACTCTTGTGTAACAAAGATACTTCCAACATCAATCATTGTGCGAGTATAATTTGAAATTTTTTTCATGTTAGGTGTTTTTGAGGACTTCATGAATGATTTCCTATTTTTAAGTGTAGGGTAATGCCTTGCAAACCAAGGGTGGCACTGAAGGTGCAAGGTGTATTGCACTCCTGGCAAGGAATTACACAATGTACTAAACAAAGGGACCGCTTGATTTTTTTGAAGGGGGAGTGAAGGGTACCGAGGGGTCCTCTCACTGGACGGACTACATTTCAAAAACTGAAACACCCTCTATACAGTGGGAACTTTGAACTTGTCAAGATGGGTAAAGCCTTTATCGGTCATATTTGTATTGGGCACACAGTTTTCTGAAAATGGAATATTCTGTCCTAAATTTTCTTTTTGGAAAACAATATGGCCTACAAGGGACAGAAATTTGTTTTTCTTTGGCAAGGGTATAATCACATTTATGCCTACTGGACACAGTTTTAAAGAGTTCTTGAAACAAAGTTGCCAGTTAAATTTAAACCTGCCTAGGGAAGCTTGTCACCATTGCTCCATCAGGAAATTGGAAAAAAAAAAAAAAAAAAAAACATTGGCCATTACTCCCAAATGAACTGTTGGTTACACTAATAAGCAAGGTGGAGTTTTTTTGAGGGTTAAATATATATATATATATATATATATTTTTGGGGACATTTTGTCAATATTATTGAACATCCCAAGAGGGATTTAATTCTGAAATGGGACAAGTTTCTACAACCTGTCTAAACAGTTTTTAAAAAAATGTTTAAAAAAAAAATGCTACCAAACTAAAATCTGAGTTGAAAAGTGACAACGAAATTTCTTTTTGAAATTTGGCAAAATTTTCCTCAAAAACCAGGGAATAGGTATGTGACAGAAATATAATTATTTTCCTCATTTGTGTAAAATTTGGCACACAAAACATAAAAGGTGAAGGGGACATGCTTTAGCGAGGTACGTATAAGAAGAAAGGGACTACGAATGGAAATACAGAATGTATACATACCTAACCATTTGGTAGGTAGGTAGGTAGGTAGGTTGCAGTGGTGGTGGTGTATAGCTCATTTTAGGGTTTTGCCACAGCGCTTGTTCCAGAGAAGGGCGGACGGAGAGAGGGAGAGAGCGCGGTGCAAGGGAGAGATCGCTTGCAGAGAGAGACGGACACAGAGAGTCTTGTGCTTTTGAGACAGAGACAGAGACGTAGAGAGAGGGGGAGGAGCAAGGATGAGCGTTATGGAGGAGGATTTGAAAGTGCCGGTGGAGCGAAGCAAGAGAGGTGGGGCTGATTATGAGGCGCTTGACAGGGATATCGAGAAGCAGCGGTTAGTGGCCTTGGAGGTATGTGCCAAACCCTGTGGAAGTGGAGCATCTTTGCTATTCCGTTCTCCTTTCTCAGAACGTAAAATCTGTGAGTGTGTTTTTTTTCCAGTGGAGTTGTGGGCTTCTAGGGTTTCTATATGAGCGCTGGTGGATTTGTTATCCCGTGAGGTGAGGCCATTGGAAATCGGCTTTAGGTTATCGAGTGATTGAAAGAAGTTTGATGACTAGATCGTTTGAAACTGGTTTGTAGTCTTGAGTCGGAATAGGGTCGGAATAGGTGGCTATGCAAGCATTGCGGGCTACACCATGTATGTGTCCCAGGTACTGGGTGAATTGCTAAGTTTGGGGATTGGGAATCTCGGATCAGGGAAAGAAGTTGGATGTGGCAATTGAAGCGTTGTTGAATTTGGAGAAGCAAATGCGACTTGCTGCTGATATTACTGGGACCAGGAAGGTGGTGATTGCCATCATGCAGTTGTGTTATGAAGCACGTGCCTGGAAGACTCTCATTGAACAGATTCTAGTTCTCTCAAAGCGTCGATCTCAACTCAAACAAGTGATTTTCTAATCCCTGTTTTCTTACATTGAAGAGGGTTTAAACAGAGAGCAAGTACTGTTGAAATTTTCTTTGAGCGTTGAGAATGGAGAACGTTTACTTGCTGGACTCCAATAGATCGGATCTATGTGTTAGTCAGCATGAAGCCAGTAGCTGAGTGATTAGGGTTGATGGCCACCTTGAACTAGTCATCTGAAGGGTTCCAAGTCCTCATGGGAAAATTTTGACCGCTATGTGTTATCAATTCTGGTCACTAGACACTATATATGTCAAAGGACAGTAGTGCCACTCAATCAGTTTGTCAGCAGACACATCAACACTATTGTTCTACAGAAGAAAGTAAGGAAACCCAGCATACATGTACCTGAAACCAAAGCTATGCCATATGAGTATGCACATTGGCTTCTTCCATTGCTGATGTCCTTTCATTTTCTGGCCAAGTGTGAGCTGTCATGTGGCCTCCTGTTCATTTTCTATCCAGTTTGATATTTTATTGTGGCATGGACTTGTCTATGGGGTGTTTCCAGGCAGTATCAGCAATGGTGCAGCAGGCCATGCAGTACATTGATGACACTCCAGACCTTGATACACGGATTGAGCTCATTGAGACGCTCAACAATGTTTCAGCCGGCAAGGTGGGTGTTCTGGATTCAAGGTGACATTGAACTGGATTGTGTATCCCTGTTGGTTTTGAAACCGGGCCCTCAATTAATTGTCAACCAGAAATGTGCAGATTTCAAAGCTTTGTAGTTTATTTGAAGACACTCTATATGTTTCTGGGTGGCAGATTTATGTTGAGATAGAGAGAGCACGTCTGATCAGGAAGCTGGCAAAGATCAAGGAAGAACAAGGCCAGGTTGCTGAAGCAGCTGAACTCATGCAAGAAGTTGCAGTACGTGCTGTGACTTACTACTTTTACCTTCCTAATTTTTAATCTCTGTGAGTGTCATGAGTGGAGCATTGAGAAATCAGTACTTAATCTTGTTTGCCTTCTACAGGATGTCCTGAGAGACAGGATGAGGGCAGAATGGATGTAGACTTCTGTTACCTTCTGGTTTGATATGCTTCTGGAAATGTGACAGAAACCCATGACACAGATTTTTGTATGATTGTTTGTGCTAAGTTTCAAACTGATTATTATAAACTCACCTATATCCTCTGTTAGGAACTGATGAAGTTACGTGGGTAGTAATGTCATTTAGTTACTGATATTCATGATATAGGTGATGGTCTGATACCTTGCGAGTGGTACAAGGTTATGACTATACTTATTCTTGTTGTGTTATTGGGGTTGGGCTGGGACTGATGTGACATTTATTTGATTACCTTAGTATGCTTTCGGTGGAGTCTCTCTCTGAATCATAATGATTTTGAAAATTTCTCTGCCATACCACCTACCAATGCTGGGCTTGGCCATCAGAGATTCAGAGTTGTTGCTTGTTCATTTCTGTTTGTGGATATGAATTTGTGCATGTGTGCTGATTCCCTTATTATCTGGGGGTGGGGGGAGTTTGCAGGTTGAGACTTTTGGTGCCATGGCAAAGACAGAGAAGATTGCCTTCATTCTTGAACAGGTACATCTTGTACCCTCCAGGGTTGCCATCATTTATCTTTCCAAAAGGTTTGCTGCACATACTCAATCACACCAGCTGGGAGGCAGAAAGATTGATGGACTCCAGTGATCTGGGAAGCTATGCTGTAATCTTGTTTCATGTTCTTTTTTCTTAGGGTAGATCCAGACTCAAAGCTGGTGGTAGAAACAGGCTGGAATGCCCTTGTGTTGTTTGTAAGTGCATACCTCTCAGGGAGACAACAGATCTATCTTCAAGGCCTGTCATGAGTGGGAGTGTTGATGATGTATGATTGTTAACAGGTATCATGGTCATGTTATTTCTGCTAACCTTAACATCCTTTCAAGGCCCAGCCTAATTGAACTCTTTTCTAGAGGCACTAAGTTCAGAAGTGGCTTCTTGTCTATGTTGTCTATTGAAGAAGCCATTGATAAAGGTCTTAAGAAGTTTGTCAACAAGCAAGAAGAGCTTCTAGGAGTTCAAGGGATATTAAGTGAGTGAAAAGCCAAAGTTCTTTTGTTTGTTCAGAAGAGGACTCGTTTTGTGGTTCAAACCTCTTCGGATTCTTCTTTGTCTGTTCCCTTAGGAGATCTGGATCACCTAAAGATTCTCCAACAGTCCTTCGTCATTACTTACATGGATAAATGTTGTAACAACTTTGTGTTTGTTTGTAAAAAGTTTTATGTTTCTTCTGTTTTCTCTGAGCTTAATTCTCCTGTTGGTGCATATGTGGTCTCCAATCTTGCC
>Ga0116227_10005925_pt1 | contig 25217 bp, 14 predicted proteins | sample S1TSphgellanicum_FD_89693 | JGI IMG/M metagenome (GOLD analysis project Ga0116227, IMG submission 89693) | Host-associated microbial communities from peat moss isolated from Minnesota, USA - S1T2_Fb - Sphagnum magellanicum MG | ecosystem: Host-associated > Plants > Peat moss > Unclassified... | reverse complement strand
TTCAAGTGGTCGTAAGGTTACTTCAAACTTGGAACACCCACTAAGTCGGAGCTAAAATAAAAGCCCGGTTAAAATATGGAGGAAGGAGGCATCCATCCATCCATCCACTCATTCATCCATTCAACCCAAGGTTGAGGGACCCTATAAACCTTATAAGAGACCTTACAAACCCAAACCCTCCCTTGCTAGTGTGCCTTATCTCCAAATTTTTCATCACTCCTTGAAACAAATATTTGCCGGAGAAAGAAAACCCCCAAAAGAAAAAGAAGGGCGCTCAGAACAGCCAGAGGGCCCCATTTCTCAGTGTGAAAAAATATGTCTCCACCAACGGACCCCTCCCCGTCCGCTCCCCCCCCAAGCAATGTCCTTTAGAGTCGGACGGGCTCGGCACCGAGCACACGGCAGTATTGTTTATTCTCTGTCCAATGGTCTCTCGCCTCCTCACCCACCGGTTCCCCCCCCCTAACGGTCCATCCCACCCCATGTGTAACTTCCCAACTCACCACTTTTACCTCAACACGATACTTACCTCTGAAAAACATCATTCCACCCGTCTGATTCCCCATCCAACGCTCCTAACTGACTTTATCACATCTTTATTCCTCTCCCCCCCAGGGTAACTTAAAGTAAGATAAAGACAGACGGACTGACAGACTAATAGACGATGGTGACGACGCAATCGATGGCTGGCGTGTGTCTCTCCGCCACCACGACCCGCAGCGCCAAAATAATACAGAGGCTGGTTCTGCCATAGAATGCTTTTGCAGCAGAATTGTCGTGTCACAGACAGACAAGTGAATTTATATATAAGATAGTTTGAAGATTCCAATTCGGCGTTTGAGTTTCTGATTTTGAAATTTTCAAGATATAAAGACTAAACTCAATAACATTTCTAAATACTTCTTCAATTTATTGCTGTGCTCTTTGTTAGGTTGATGAAAGGCTCTATTACTCTGTTCAACTAGTCATGGTTTCGAATCTGGCCACCTCGATTATAGTTGGTCCTGGGTTCGAATCTGGCCGCCTTCACTAAAGTTTTTGGTCCTGGGTTCGAATCTGGCCGCCTTCACTAAAGTTTTTGGTCCTGGGTTCGAATCTGGCCACCTCGACTAAAGTTTTTGGTCCTGGGGTTCGAATCTGGCCGCCTCGATTAAAGTTTTTGGTCCTGGGGTTCAAATCTGGCCGCCTCGACTAAAGTTTTTGGTCCTAGGGTTCGAATCTGGCCACCCTGATTAAAGTTTTTGGTCCTGGGTTTCAAATCTGGCCGCCTTGATTAAAGTTTTTGGTCCTGGGTTCGAGTCTGGCCGCCTTGATTAAATTTTCGATATTCAGTATTGATTTTTCCTGAAAAATTTGACAAAAGTGAGAATAATATAATTTGTGCCGAACTTGAAAAGTAAACTACCCATAATACACCAGATTAGTGCCTGTAGTACTCATCGGTAGTCATGTTGGTGTCGGGGGGCATGTTTCTAAAGTAAAGTCAAAAATAGGGTGAGAAACCCGGGTCACAAGGGTTAAAGTTTTGGGATTTCTGGGCATACAAGTCAAGGATAGCTATTGATGAGAAAAGCAACTAATGGTCATAAGGTGGAATCTGGTGTCCTCCTCATCAAACTGTATTAACGAAAGCACTAGGCAATGGGCATGGCGAGAAATGCTTCAAGTGACTGGTGGAGGTTTCGGTACTTAGTGGTTCCCTTACCTCCTTGTGGCCCGCCTCTTTTGGGCGGTTTGTTTGCCTGGACTTTGGTCCTTGCCCCTTGTTTCTTTTTTCTCTCCCTTTCTTGGGTGCTTTCTTTTTATGAAGTTTGGCAGGGTTTCATCACTTTACAAGTGGAAATAGAATAAAGAAGGATTAAAGTGGTAAGACACTCTAAGATTACATGGTGAAAATAAGTAAGCCAGGCAGCGTGGCCAGTGTGAACTAGCACCCTCATTGGTACCTTCACCTTCTTGAGTTAGGCCTTTTAGTGACCATATTTGACCCCGGAAAATGTTGAATTTGGACTCAGAGACCTGGATTTAGTCTTAGAATGGGATATTAACCATGGTTAGAACCAACAACCTCAAAAGATTCAGGATTTTCACCATGGTACCATTGTGGGTGCAGGTTCACCCACCCCAGGCGGCATTGCCATGATGACCTACTTGGTACTTTATACTATGATTTTCAATGGTGGCCAGGGGCCATGTGTGTGGGCGGGGGGAGGAGGGCGGGGTGCATTTTTTAAGATTTTGGTGTTCTCAATCATGTTTCTCAAGTTCTCAATGTGTTCCCCCCAACATGTTCCCAATAGCACCACACTTTTATCTCATATGTTTTTGCCCAAAGTTGTCCTCTTTTCATCTATGTAGGTGGGCCAAAGGGGATGCACTCTATATAAAAACTTGCAAAATATAAACTTCTATTTTGCGGGAGCCTCCAAAGTTTGAGTATTTTTCTGTGAGGGACCAATCAAATGGCTGATTAAAATTTTCTCTTGAAAAAAAGTTGAGCTTGGGAGGCACACTGCATCCAACTAATTCAAAGAAGAATAAGGTACCCTAGAAATAGCAACCAGTCTTGAAGTATAAGGTACGGCCCTAGGGTGGGACCATTACCACCTAAGGAGAAGGTGGGGTCATTGAGTCCAGCATTGTCTTTTTAGAATGTCATTCACCCCTGGGATAAGGTCTTTAGCCATCATAAAGCACCATATGAATATTATTGTGAACCTCTAAATATTCTTCAATCACAATTTTAGGAGGAAAAGGGCCCTTACACCTACTGCTTAAGAGAGGGAAGGATCTCACACCTATAAGTAGCATCATTTCCCTCCCACTCTTAAGCATCCGGTAGAGCCCTTGTCTGCAGGATTTACTGGAATAAGGGCCCACACAAAACAAAGCTAAGCTCATGCCCAATTCTAGTAAAGCCACAGCCAAAGGGCTCTACCATGAATAAAGACCTTGAAGTCTTTCATTTTTCCCATGATATGCCAACCAAACCCACAGTCTACAGAGTGGAAGAAATCTTTTTTCTTCCAACTCGTAAGAGAGCTGGCAAAATAATCTGCTTCGCAATGGTTGTCCAATAACAAAGGAAAAAAGAAACCAGTGATTTTCGTGTTGATAATCATCTCATCACATAGGGGAGATGGTGACCGTCATTCTGAAGTACAGAATGGCTTTACAAAGCTCGACTCCTATATCTATTTCCAAAAAGGATCCAAGCGCTGTTGCAAGAGCAAGATGCAAGTCAGAGCTCATCAGAGCTCAAAATTCAAAGACAATAAACATACACTATCAAGAGAGCATATTATCGTCTTGACAAAGTTGGGAAATTTCCACCTAAAGAGTAATAATAAATCTTCATCACACAACTCAAAGATGATTGTTGTGTGACTCTTTTACATTGGGCAAAGAAGATAACCGATGTCTGTACACTCCCAAATGTGTGCACTTTCCACATGTTACACAGCCTCAATAAGAATGTAAATTGAGCAAGTACAAAGTGCTCTCTCAGAAAGACTAACCCAGCAAAGTTTATCGGTGGATGATGATCTGTGTGTGTTAAGGGAGGGTAAAGCAAATTTGGGGGAGAGTAATCTGCACGATTTCTAATGCCACTCGACAAAACAATAATCAAGAGTTTAGAGGACACTTTACACTAGGGATGGGAGGAACATGGTGCCTAAATAATGCAACAACTGTGCTCCTTCGCTTGACTAGAAACTTGCCTGTCATCATCCAAGTGGCTGCTTTGCATGTCACCCCAAGTGAGCGTTCAGGTAATCTACCCAAATTTCCCTACCTTGCAAGTCTGAGGAGAAATGTGCTGCCATGTAACTCCAAAAAGTATCCCAAGAAGTTGGGGGTAAAGGGCAATGCACCTTTGCTCTCCGCCCTTTGCCAACCAAAGCTTTGACTACAAATGAAGCCAATCTGCCCAAAAATCTGTATCTTTCCTTGCTCTTCTGTCTTGCCTTTTTCTCCTTTCCAGACCAAATCAGAGATGTCATAATTTATGAGACACTGCCTCTGATAATACTGCAGCATTTGTTCCTGACCACTCTTTAAAACCAGATACTTGGATGAGAGACAGTCCAGAGAAATGGGACAGCACAGGATGGGGTAAAGCAAAACTCTCCATCTTCCTTTTGCTCCTCTCTTGCCTTTTCCTCCTTTTTCCAGACCAGGTCAGAGATGTGATAATCATGAGACATTTTCTCCCATAATACTGCAGCATTTGTTCCCAACCACCTTAATACCCAGATACTTGGATCAGAGAGCAAGTCAAGAAAAACTGAGAGGCAGAGGACAGGTTGAAGCAGAATTACCCCCCAATCATTGTATGGATACTGTGTCTCTCTCTCCAAACAACAATGAGGTGATTGTCTGTCGTTTATATCATCCCAGATGTAAAGTGGCCTTTACTCTACTTGAAAGACAGACAACTGCATCTGTCATCCCTGTGATTCTATGTGTTTGATGCCACTGATACATATACCAGGCCTAACAAAAAAAGTCAGATGGATCAGACAAAATTTTTGCAAAGAAAATTGTTGACCAAAGGTAGATTCCTGGAATGCTCATGACCTAGGCACTGGAATGCAATTTCTGAAGGCAATAAACACAGGCAAATCTCTGAGGGGACTGGAGACATGATTTACAAGACTGATGGGTGAACAGGCAAAGATTCCTAAGATGGGAGAGGTGGAGGTTGATATTGTCTCAAAAGGTCAACCACATTGCGCATTGGAGGTCTGACTGTGAGTAACTCCCCTGTACACAACACTGCCAGTTTCAGGACCTCCAAAAGATCACTCTCTGGTCCCATCTCCCATAATCCCACTGTGAACACCTCATGCGGCTGATTTTGATGTATGAGGAGTGTAGCCCATCCAACAATGTTGAACCCATCTCCATAATTTGAGAAGGATGGATCCAAAGCTTGCTTACCAGACAAGAGCTCCAGAAGAACAACACCATAGCTGTATACATCAGCCTTATCAGAGACCCGGCATGTCAGGGCATATTCTGGAGCCACATACCCAAAAGTGCCAGCCACATCAGTCGTGGCATGCGTCTCCGAATCACCCAGAAGTCGAGCCAGCCCAAAGTCAGAAAGATGGGCATTCAAGTTATTGTCAAGAAGAATGTTACTGGGTTTTATGTCCCGATGAAGCACCCTGGGCACACATTCATCATGCAGATACTCTAGAGCATGTGCAATGTCCATTGCAATCTTGTGGCGCATCCGCCAATCCATTGTCCGGCCTCTTTCAGATCCATGGATCAAGCTTTCTAAGTTACCTTGAGGAAAGTAATTGTAAATTAAAAACATCTCTGCCTCACTTGCATGATACCCAATCAATGTCACTAAGTTTGGATGCCGAATCCTCCCGAGAGTCCGGATCTCAGTGTCAAATTGCTGCACTCCTTGAAACCTGCCAATTGCAAGCCGTTTCACAGCCACTACTAATCCTGGTCGTAATTCTGCTTTGTATGTAGATCCAAAACCTCCAGTGCCAATTAGGTTATTCAAGCTGAAATTACCTGTGGCCTGTACCACATTCTCATAAGTGAGGTGGAAATTAATACTGATGAATGTCACCACCTCCCTTCTCCTCCCTTGACCACCTCGCAACCCTGGGACCTGCTGCTTTGTGCACTGGAACAAAAGAACCAACACAAGTAGCACGACTGCAATTGCACATCCTGAGGTGATGGCAGCTACAAATATAGAACTAAAATGATGACCTGGTGGCCCAAGCATTTCCGTGTTACTTGCAGGAGTTGGAGCAACTACTGGATACTCAGGATCTGTCAAGATAGGGGATGAAAAAGGTTGACTTGCCACACTGCATTCCAGTAGGGGGTTCCCCATAACCACCAAGCTGCTGCAGAGGCCCAACCAATTTCCCATCACCGGAAATTCACCAGATAAGTTGTTGAATGCCAGGTTCAACTGCACCAATGATGTAAGATTGCTCAGTGACTCTGGTATTGACCCTGAGAGGCTGTTGTTGTTCAATAGAAGAGCCTTGAGCTTGCTCAGCTGGGCAAGCTCCTCTGGAATGTTACCATCCAAGTCATTCACTGACAAATCTAGCACAATCAAAGAAGATAATGTGCCAAGAAGGGGTGGAATGCCTCCCATAAGGTGATTTCTCGAAAGGATCAGCTTTTCCAGATCTTGAAGATTCTCCAGCTGTGGGATGACACCTTCCAATTTATTTGATGAAAGATTCAGGAAACTGAGATCAGAAAGGTTTCCAAATGCCTCTGGAATTGATCCACTCAATTGATTTGCCGAGGCATCAAAATGTCGGAGTGAGCTGCAGCTTCCAATCTCCACAGGCAGCTCTCCTGACAAAAAATTGTGGCTCAGACTGACTGCAAATGCTCGAAAGCTTCCACACAAACTGAAAAGCCCAGCAGGCACACCACCTGTTAACTGGTTATTGGACAGCAACAAAAAGTATGCAGTATGCTCCTGCAACAGTGTGCTCCCAAGTAATGGACCTGGGACTGGACCTGAGAGAGTATTGCTACTCAGGTCATGCATCACCAGTGCTCCATCAGGCAGCTTTAAAATGTCACAGTAGAATTGGGCCAGCTCAGGTGTTGCAGTGCCAGAGCATGTCAGAGGGCTTGGAAAGTTACCCTTGCTGGGGAGAAAAGACCAACTACTGCTACAATTGGAATCCATGTACACTGGAACACTTCCTGACAGAGCATTGCTACTGAGATTCAGAATCACTAGACAGGAGACAGGAAGTTGTGGGGGAATGGTACCATTCAGTTCATTAGAGCTCAGGTCTAACAAAACTAAGCTTTTGCAATTGCCTAACCCTGCAGGAACTGCACCGACCAAAGAATTTTGAGCAAGATTCAAACCCTCCAAATGCAGACAGTCGCCCCAGTCAACAGGTAGAGCACCACTCAACCCAGCACCAGGAGCCCAGATCACTTGAATGTTGGGGAGCAGTGCAAGGCTAGGAGGAAAGGACCCACTGAATTGATTACCCTCAGGCTGATGCCTGCCTGTTGTATCTGAGGAGGGAGCCACTAGCATACAGTTGAGACCAAATGGACATCCTGGAGGAACTGTGAGGATGAGGAATGAAAGCTCTGTGCAGTTGCCGAGCTGAGGGGGTATGCTACCACTGAGATTATTCATAAACAGATGTAAGCTCTGCAGATTTGTGAGACGACCGAAGTCTGGGGGAATGTTCCCAGAAAGTGTATTGGCACTCAAGAGGAGGGATTGGAGCTGACTACAGTTGGCTATGTTTGGGGGGATGTTCCCTGTCAAAAAATTACCTGCCAGATCTAGATGCTCCAATCTCCAGCAGCTTCTAGTGAGTTCTACAGGTATTCCACTAGAAAGGAGGTTGGAGGAAACAGCCAGCCACTGTAGATTGGTGAGGTTGCCCAGAGAAGGAGGGATGGCTCCACTCAACATATTCCCTGCAAGACTGAGGTAGCAGAGATGGTTGCACCCAGACAAGGCTGCTGGAATGTTGCCATCCAACCCATTGTTGGCCAGATTCAAAGAGCATAGATCCGAGAGCTGGCCCAGCTCATCAGGAATGGGGCCAGACAGGGCATTAAATTCCAAGTCCAGGATTCTCAGCAGCTTCAAATAAGCAATCTCTGCTGGAATGTTTCCTGACAATCCGTTGAAAGGCAGGGAGAGGATCTGCAGCTGTGATAGGTTTGCAAATTCACGTGGGATTGTTCCAGTCAGTACACAGGGTACCTGGTCTCCACCACTGTAGCCTGAAGAAGACTCCAGAATGCTGCCATTTTGGAGACAAATTGGGAAGTGCAAGGAACTTGCTGTTGTAGCTGTCAAACATTGTGAGGATAGTGGTGCAGCAGATGAGATCGATGAATTACAGCATGAACTTGATATTGTGCCCTCCCTTGAGCCACCTTCTTGCTGGTAGCACCTCGAGGTTGAGGTAGACAGAGGGAGGCTGCTGCTGCTGCTGTTGTTGCTGCAACCAACAGCAGCATCCTGTGAAGAAGAAGCCCTTGCAAAAGCAAGCCCTGAAATGTTCAAGAATATAACCCTTAAGTCTGCACTGCACGTCACTCCACACCAAGCACATGGATTTGCATCCTTCTCATTCCAGTTAGAGAGCACCTGGAAAGGATCAAACGTGACGCCCTGCTTGAATGCAAGAAGCGCAATGCCATCACTTGACAGCCCATGGGTAACTTGGAGACTCTGCAAATACAGGAGGAGCAGCAGACAGAAACCAGGGCACAACAACGGCAGAAGTCGAGGCAGCTCTCTAGTACTCTTCTCTGTCCCTGCTTTCGCCTTCACCTCCTCTTTGTAGGCCTTGTACGTCATTTCCCAGCTTTCACACCCCCGCCTGGTATAATACCGTCTCAGCCTGGTGGGATAGAAGTGGCCAGAAGACAAAACAGAGCCCGCAGCAAGCGATAGGGCAAGGCTACAGCACAAGCAGCATTCTCTACACAGAAAGAGTCTAAGAGAACAACGTCACAGCTGAAAGACTTGCAGCGAATACGCTCCTCCTGAGACATACCATAGAGATCTCTACACAGAAAGAGTCTAAGAGAACAACGTCACAGCTGAAAGACTTGCAGCGCAAACGCTCCTCCTGAGACATACCACAGATATCTCTACACAGAAAGAGTGTAAGAGAAAAACAACAACAACAACACAGCTGAAAGACTTGCCGCACACACGCTCCTCCTGAGACATACCATAGAGAGATCTATATGATCACTACTGCGCCTGCAAACCCTAAAACGAAAACTCCTGAGTGCCTCTGGTGGTAGCAGTGAAAGATTCTCGTCTTCGTCGTCACCTTTGCCTGAATCGTCATCGGGCCGGGGCCCGAAAGAAGCTCGGTGGTTTCTAGCGGTTACGGTTACTCACTCGTCGATGTTCATCCTCCCTCACACGAAGCTGTTGCATCTGAGGTGGTGCATCCCTTCGAAATTGGAGCTGTTGGAAACCCTAACCTGGAAATATGTGAGTGCAGACATCCTCCTCGTCCAGCAGCTCTGGATCGGGGCGGCGAACAAAATGTCGTAGAATAGTCACAACTGGTTTGTCCCTCCTCCTCCTCCTCCTCCTCCACAGTGTGATACGACGCGTGCGTGCGCCACTGGAGATGGAAGAAGTTCATGAGTTCATCAGAAGGATCGGGGAAATGCTCCTCTACAGGTTTCGAAGATGTGGGGAGGCTTCCAGAGACCTCGTGGAGGAATAATAAGATGCCGTGGCATGATCCACCGCCTAACTTTCTGGCCAAGGGACTCCAGCGATGGCCACAAAACAATTTTCCATCCCAAGAGGAGAAGAGACTCATGTGCACCAGGGCGGGCGAGAAAGAGGCGTTGCTCCTTGCTAGGTGCAACACAGGGTTTTGCTTCAACAATCTGCTCTGGATTAGGCTTTGCTTAGCAACATTCAAGGACCCATCTATCTTCCAACAAATGATGATCAAAGTTTAGGGTTTCAACACATATTTTTGCTTCACAAATCTGCACTGGATTAGGACTTTGCCAAGCACCTTCAGTGACCCATCTATCTTCCAGCGAATGATGGTCAAAGTTTAGGGTTTCAACACACAGTTTTTCTTCACAAATCTGCTCTGGATTAAGGCTTTGCCAAGCACCTTCAGGGATCCATGTAGCTTTCAACAAATGATGACCAAGGTGGCTGCTGGTACCTCCAATGTTATGAGCGTTGGATTTTGCATGAATGAAGGGATAACTATCTGCTAGAAAAACAAAGGCAAGTCTCTGTCTTTGTAAGTGCAAGCTTCTCATGTTCTGATATGTTGGAAAAAATTGAGTATGATAGTAGTCTGTTTGGTGGTTGCTTTGGAGACAAGTGCAAAGAAATATAGACCCACCAAGGGTTAGATGGCTTTTGAGCCTTGAATTGTTGTCAAGTGGTCCTCCAGTCAAGGACTCCACCCTGCAACAACTCAGTTGCAAAGGAGACTGTTGAAAACAGCTTCACCTTATTGTTGTTCTTCAACACAGCAAAGGCATGTATATGTCTATTCTGCAGATTTGCTTCAAACCATTTTCCAGGTGATGCAACTCTCTTACAAGTCTTGGATCTACTGAGGAGTGATAATAAAGAGGTATGTGATTTGCGGCTTTATGCATTTGCAGCTATTGGGTTTGGGTTTTGTATTTGTTACGTGATTGAGGCAAATTCCTATTTTTTCTTCTCAGGCATAATTTTGACATAGCCCAATCAGAATTGTGGAGATGATACAGATGATGAAGCATTATGATGCGCCTCTTTATCTTATTATTATGCTGTTGGGTTTCAGCATGTTCATTGTCTTTGGCTAAATGTGAGAAAATAGGTGTTGTTCATGTGTGAAAACTTCTATAGTAATGTTTTAAGAGACATTATTGAGGAGGAAGCTTATGGAGTTTGCAGAAAAGCACGGCCTCTAGCGCAACCATGGTGCCCATTTTGTCGATTTGTGTATTTGAAGTCTTTAAACAAAGATTTTGAGACCTCTTCTTTTCTTGGGTTGATGTTTTGTTGTGTGGGTAGTAGTGCGTCCATGTCATCATGAAGAAGTGAGATTTCTCTTGCCATCATCCCATTGAGTTTTTCCTTAAATCAGGTCACCCAATTTGACATTGTCCTCATTATTGCAAGTTCCTATGTCTTATTGTTCATTTAGGCAATGGTTGCAAAAACTTGTTTCAACGACACTCTATTTGGGTGAAGGGCTTGTTGTTCAATTTTATTTCTAATCTTGAAACATGGGAACATATTGGGGGATGGCAAACAAGAGAAGTGAAAGCATTGTGAAATATATCAACACATGTACATTTTAGGATCAATTACAAATAGCACAAATTGTATCATAAAATTGTTAAACATGTAATTTGATTCGGTTGAAAAATTGAAGTTAATATGGTTCTTGATTTAATCAATAGTTAAATATGTTATTATGAATGAAAATAAATGCAAGGAGATATCCTATTTTAATACAATTGGGTGCAAGTAGATTAAAACCATGTTCAAATTTAAAAATTGAAAATGGAGTTTTAAATTATATTTCAAACTTTTTGAAAACATGTAATTTAAATGCTTCATATTTTTTTTTGGAATTGAAGTAGCTTTTAACATATTTGCACAAATGTTGTTTTCAAAGGTGTTTTTAACACATTTTTATCATGCAATTGCCTTTCATTCTTATAACGTTTATATTATTATACCATCACTTGAGTATGCATGGTTTTGCATTATGATAGGAGTTTTTGATGGTTTACATTTTTATCAGGTCAATTGAATATGGACGATTTTGCATTAGAATAGGAGTTTTTTATTTATTTACATGATTCCATGTGAATTTCAAATAATTAACTACAACCAAATTGTGTAAGGGGCAAACTCATCCTTAAGTGGTGCCATTAGGAACCATCTCATTGGAATTCCTTTATTAATAAAACTAATCTAAATAATATTTTTGACTACTTTCATATAAATCCTTTTGTAATTTTTTTATTTTTTTTCTCATGTGGGTGTTTGCAAACCAAGGTGGACCAATTTTGACAAATTTTTGAATCATTAATATTATTTTTCACAAATTATTTTTTACAAGCCATAAATGTAAGATTGTGGAATTTATAAAAATATTCATCTTTTCCAAAAAACAATGAATGATGACCATGTATTATTACCTAGGTTACATAATTTATGAACAAACTTTTCTTAATTTCATAAAATCATAACATGAAGGACTTTCTCATTTCTTTTGATTTTTGGTGTCATTAAAAGTTCATAAAACTTTCATATGATGTTGAAATGGTTTAAAGGACTTCATTTTGAGTTGTAAATCACATGTATGATTCTTAAAAAGAAATTGGTGTTAATTTATTACAAATTATGATTATAATGAATTCATTTTCAACTTTCATGAAGACTATGACATTGCAATTTGTCTACATTTAAAAGTTCATTTGATGTAAAATGTTTGATTTCACTTTTGTATCATACTAAATTATATAAGAATCATATGAATGAGTCACATTTCATAAAAAAATTCAAAAAAAGACATGAAACACATTTCAAACCATAAAGGTGCAACTAAACGTGTCACCCCACCCATTACAAATCACACTTTTGATAAACAAATTAAGACAAAAAAACAAACACGAAAGTTTTACAACTAAGTTCTACCCGTTTTTGTGGTTGTGATCTCCACAAAAAGAGGTCTTTACAAGTTGTAGAAACATGATTTGGTTCATAAATAATCAGAACTATAGCCCAAACTTAACCATGTGAAAAAAAAAATGAATGTGAAAATAATCCAATTTAAGGATTTAAATTAGGTCACAAAGTAGTTTAGTTATTTAAATACATGGGACCACCCAAATTATATTTCATGAACTATAATGTAATGTTATCCATATTAATTAATTTGGTGGTGACTTTGTTGGCCCATGGGGGAAAAAATTGAAACTTCAAAAAATATACCATATGATGTTTCAATAATAAAAACATATAAATTTCAATATTCACCCATTTTGTGAATAATCTTACATATAACCTTCAACATATGCAAAGGATTAATGAAATTATTATTTAAATTTGGTCTTTAAAAATCTCTAGATTTTTTTCTTGGATGGAATCATAATCTAATCAATTGGTGATTCGAACAAACACAACTATGTTCCTTTTTTACAAGCTTTTGTAATTTTGTCATCTCTTGCATATGATACCACATAAGTTGATATCATCAATTCATCAAGAGACACAAAACAAAATTGTAAACTTTTAAATATATATTTAACCAAATGCCATATAAAGTCATACATAAAGGCTAGTGGTTGGTGCCTCTTGCATCTTGACCCTATTTTTAAAATAATCAAAAGATAGATTATTTGAAAAAATTAAAGATTAACAATCAAAGGTTGAACTTACTTTCAGAATCTTTTGGAAAATAAATCTAGATTAAATATAGAGGATGTCCAAAAGTGTATTTCCTCATTGCATCAAATTTTAGTTTATGAACTTTACCACAAACAAGACCAAATTCTTCTAATGATAGATAAGCAAATTCACATGATAATGAATCAAAGGTAGAATTTTAATGTCACCTATTTGAGCATAAAACAACTTCCATTGTAGCATTCAAATATGAATTCTTCCTTTGTTAACCATCACATTCTTACATTTTTATGGTAATATTCCTTAACAAAACTCCATGCTTTAAATTCAATTGTGTCATTAATAAGATCTCTTCACATTGTTAAAAAAATGTGAAACTAATTTTTTTTAAAGATATTAGTTCTTGTCCTTATCATCATTTTTAGATCTTCAATTCAATAAAGTAAATTTATTTCCTTCCAAAAATTAGGTGAAATTGTGTCTAATATTTTGAAAATAATCAACTTTAAATCAAATCATTTGGAAAGCAGTTGATGTATTGAAACTACATTGTGAACAAAATAATTCAATGTAAAACATGCACAAACAAACATAGAGATTAATAACAATTCAAACATAAATTATTTGTATGAAAAATTATAAATGAAAATAAACACGTGGAAAAGATTTTTTTAGCATGATATTTTTTGGCATCTAAAATTTAGGGATTCAAAACTAATAATTGACATAGGTATGTTTGATTATCTCTTTCACATTTGCAAACATATCTAATTTTGGTACATATTTTATATGTTGAGATTCTCCACACCATTAGACATGTTATAGGAGATACCTTTAAAAGCTTTTGTTTGTTTATAATAAGTTATCCTTGTCACAATGATGATGTTGAGACCTTGCATACACAAGTTATCCTATAGCACATTAAAAAAACAAGGATCAATTTTTTCATCTTCATTACAAAATAATTCAAGCAAGTTTATGGTTGCACATTAAAATACAATTCCAACAAAATGACTTTGTTATGAAAACAAAAACTTATCTTTATTATTAATGTTCGAATTATGTAGCATAATTTCAACATTTATAGGTCTTGTATTAGTCTTGAAAACATGAAAGAAAATAAACAAATTATTTTCTTACTAATGATGATGGTAAGAAAGAATTTGCTACTAAAAAGGGAGAGAATTATGAATGAATTGTGTATTGAGTAAAGGTTTCCTTCTAATGGATGGATTTTAATGATCAAAAAAGTTGTAGAATTTTCCCTATAATAATATAGTATGTTTAATGCCCAATTGCATCATATGTAACCCATGTACCTGAAAGATTTATAAACAATAAAAAGTAGCTACAATTGACACCACTTTCTTTAAGAAATATTTGAGTTTCCTTTCTTTCACACAAAAAATATGATGAACATGGTTAGCATATGTGAGAAAGTAAAATATACATTGTGCAAATGACATCCTACACACAAAACACTCATTACAAAAACTAACAAATCCTTATTGATGACATTATAAATCAAAAAGCAAAAAATATTTTTTGGCCCCCAATTTGGATCCCTACTTCTTCATGTATCATATGTTGATACTATGCATCAACAAATTACACACTTTTACCCACAACAAAAATTTGTTAACCATTCCATGTTATTACTCACAATAACTAAGAAAAAAATAAAAACACAACATAACTTACAACCAAAATGACTTAGAAGATATTTCAAAATTTTAATGGGATTACTTGTGCAAATTATAATTTTGATAAAAAAATCACCATTTATTCTTGTTTTGCAATATTTTTCATCTTTAAAGATAACATTTACAAACGCATTTTAAATTGTTTGTTATTTAATTTTATTGTAGACCATCACGTGTTATTTTCAAAATGACATTCAACATGCAAACAATCAGATATCAATTATACATCTCAATGAAGGTCCACATCAATTGAAGTCCAACAATGATAGAAGTCTAGTCTTGAAGGAAAAAACAACTAAATTTCAATAGCAAAATTTGGTAAAATAAAATTGAAAAAAATGAATCTTGATCATTGAAATGAAAATCAAAATTCAATTGTCATGCATCTCAAGTATTCCAAAACAAAAAAAAAGACTTACAATATAAGATTTCAAGGACATATTTGCAAAATATCAAACCCTATCTTCAAAGGGTTGGGAAAAATGGTGGATGAAATTTTTTTACATAATTTGGATGATGGATTTATGAAATATATATATCACCCTTAACCTCATTTCATGCTAAAAGTTGCATGAATATATGCACTTCCCTTTCTTTTCTCCATTTTTCTACCATTGTTTGCACTAGAAATGAATATACATGAAAAGGCAGGAAGACATGTTGATAATGATCATAACAATTGAAAAAAAAAAAAACATTATAATCATTCAATGATGATGGTGGGAAAGAATGAACAACAAAGGTTTTTTTTAAATTTGTAAAAAATGGCAATATTGATTAGGGCTAACATATCATAAATTAAGAATTCCCACACTTGTGGGGTTATGGGTTTGTGATGAAAGTTTGATGCCACAATATGTCTTTCAATTCATTTGTTTCATTTCTTTTGATGGATATTAAAAATTGTTACTATTTTTTTCTCGTCAATTTTTTTTGGGAGAAAGCATATAATTTTAATCTTCTTTTTAACCATAAATAGTATGTGGTAATTTACAATGTTGGAGTAAACATTGCATGCTTCTTGTCACAAAACATAAATTAAATCATTTTTAATACAATTATTAATTATTCAAACATTGCAAGGAATGTGTGAACTTTCATGAATATACACATTCATATATAGACATTGGTCTCTTCGTGTCATAATTTTTCATTTTATGTGAGATCAAAAGTTACATCATGATTAATGTGAAACATTTCAACTATAGATTTTTGGCAACTTTCATTTTCATATATCTCAAGATGTAAGGTGCATGGTAGGTACATTCCTTTTTAGCCATATGATTTCTTAAGGAACCACCATGATGAAATTTTACATCATTGACATTTCATGCACTTCTGTAAATTAAGGTATTAAAGTGGGAACATCTACACATTTTTTGTTCGCAAAATTATCACACAACTTAATGTATAGATCAATGATTACAATGATGTTTCCTATGATCATAGTTGCATCTAACATTTTTTTTGGGAACAAAAAGACTACCATTCAAAGTTTTGTTACACATATTTGGCAATGGATTATCCTTCCATATATTTCAACGTAGTTATCTTGTGAATGTGAGTGGTGGTGATCTTATGAACAATGAACTAAACTTTTGTTAGCAACACAAAATATTTGAAAAATATTCCATCCACATGGATAGAATATTTTATTGATGTGGCAAAAATATTCTTTTAGTGACATAAAATAGTCATCACAAAAAAAAATCCCCCAAAATGCAACCAATGCATTTGCAACTATATGCAACTAATTTTAATTGTTTATACAACTATGCTACAACTACATTTGCAACTAATGACTTTTTCATCTTACACATTAAAAAAAAATTCATCCATGATCATGCTCACATGTCCCATTAGTTACAAATGGAACCAAACTTAATTGCACTACTAAGGTGTCAAGATAACCCTTAATGGTATACATAGGTGTATTATGAAATTTTTGAAAAGTATGTATATTTTTGCTAAGTTCTATTAGGGGTATAATGGGGGTATTTTCCATTGGTTTATTTACAAAATTGTATTTAGTTTGTATTTAAGCAAATTAACTATTTATGTACCTATATTTTTTTTTAACCTACTTAACCTAACTTATCAACCTATCTACTTAGATGTTTACCTAGCTATCGAACTAAGGTTACATACCTACCTAACATAAACCACATACTTATTAATTGGTTAAATTATTTATAATAATTCATATTTAATATTTAATATTTAATCTTTATAATTAATAATTCAATACATTAGTTATTTATTTATCTCTATATGAACTATTAATCAATAATTTATAACTAACACACTAGTTATTTGTTGGTAAATTAATACTTACTAATTAGTTGGTATTTTTTTAATTACTAATTTAATAAAAATATGTAATACTTCGTTTTTAGTTATTTATTTCATTGTTAAAAAAACCATTAATGATATCTTATAACTAATAAGCTAGTTGATTAACTCATATTTATATTATAATAATTAATTCGTTAATATTTGATTATTTATGAAATTAATATTTATTTAGTATTTAAGTCTTCCATTCTTTAATTTCTGAACTATTGATTAATAATGTATAACTATTATGTTAATTGGTTATTATGTAAATTTAATTACTACTTTTTTTTTAAATTTGAATAAGTTGGTTATTTATTTATTTATTTATTATTTAATATCATAAATATTCATTTTATTATTTAATTAAATTTCATAACTAATAATTTAATTACTTACTTATTATTTAGATAATATTTATATATTCATTTATTTTAAATTAAAACCTATCAAAAAAATTATAAGTAATAATTTGGTTAATTAGTTATATTTCAGTCATTTATTTTTCTATATATGAATTATAAAATATTTAGTTACTAATTAATAATTGGTTATTATTTTACTTATTTATCTTTAAATTTAAAACCTAATAAAAAAAACTATAAGTAATAATTTGGTTAATTAGTTATTATTTCAGTGATTTATTTTTGTATGTATGAATTATGAATTTATAATTTATAACTAAACGAGTTACTTAATTGATTATTATATAAGTATTAATTTAGAATTATTTTTCTTATTAATAGTTAATTAGTTACTTATTATTTATATTCTAGCTCTTTTTTAATTAAAATTTAAAAAAACTTATAAGTACTAATTTTGTTAATTAGTTATTATTTCAGTCATTTATTTTTGTATATATGGTTTATGAATTAATAATCTACACATAAATGAATTAGTTCATTAATTATTATATATGGATTATTTATTAATTATTCAACTTATTAAATATCTAATTAGTTATTTATTATTTAAATCCCAATTAGCAATTGGTTAAAATCTTAGTTATTTATTTTGAAATTTATAGACCATGAACAAAAATTTATAAATAATAATGTGGTTAATTAGTTATTTTTTTCATTTATTTTTGTATATATGATTTATGAATTAATATCTATAACTAAATGAATTAGTTAATTGATTATTATATAAATATTAATATATTATTACTTAGCTTATTAAATGGTTAGTTAGTTACTTATGTACTTCGTTATATAAATTAGAAAGGAAGATAAAAAATATGAAATAAATTTCTTAATTGCAATTTAGTTTTCAACTAAGTTGCAACTTCAATTTTTATCCCATATGTTTTGTCCTCCACTTCCATTTTGAGAACTATATAATGAAAAGGCTTTGTCCTACACTTTCACATTACAAAACACATGTCAATTGGGATGAGCCAATCAAAAAAATTAACCTTTTAAGGATTAAACCCAAAAGATATTTAAAATATTTACCTACCTACCTACCTACCTACCTAGTTCAACTACCTACACACCTAAATTTTTATTTTAATTTATTTTGACAAAATTTCAAAAATTGCAAGTGGCATATTAGTATTATGCCATGTGTCACAATTTAAAACCATTAAAAATAAATAATGAGGATCCACCATCTATTTTTAAAACAATTTTTTCAATTTTTTTTCATTTGCCACATGTCATTACTTAAGTTGTTGGTTTTATGTTAATATACAAATGGCATACAATAATATATGGATGGTGAATTATTTTGTTGACCGTTTATTTCATCCACACTTGTAATTAGTGTTTTATGCAACTTGTTTAATGCAACTAAGCAATTTTTAGTAATAAATGTCTTTTGCAACTAGAATATAGTTACAAATGGTAAATTTGTTTTCCAATTTTCTTTTACTACATCCAAGTAGACATAATATGTTATTGATGACAAGAATATCATAACTTTTGTTGCAGTTACTTGTAATTGAAACTTAGAAATCATTTCCCATAATCTTTCAAGAGAATGTTTTTAATTATTAATGAACCTTTAAATTAGTTTGATAATTAATTTTTATTTAACAATGTTTGATCATTCATGCCAAACAAAATGTTGGATGAACAATTTTCAAACCGTTTATAAAACCAAAATGGTAACATCCTTTGCAAGTTGTAATCTAAAAGCCAAACACATAACATCAAAACAAGCGTTAAAATTGATAATTCAAAATAATATTCCTACCTACACCAAAGTTGCATCGTGATCCAACAAGCAACAAACTTTATCACAATTCCAAGTTGGAAAATGAATGAAACTTTCGAATTGCCCATAAAACATGACATGCTATAAAACATAATACATGTGTTTACAGGGCACCCACTTTCCTCGTTGACCTAACAAATTGGAAATCGTTACTACAAAATCCAAACAAATGCAAGCTGGGAAGTTCCCTATTGTAACTTCATATTTTTTTGTTTGGATTTTGGCCAAATATAATCTTATAAATTTGTCCATATCTAGGAGGGAAACCTCTAATGGTGGGTTTATAATCACTTCAAGAAGTTGACCAGCCTCCCACTGATTATAATGCAAATTTGACATCTTGAATGGAATTATTCAATAAATAGCCTTAACATTACATGATGTTGGCCACAACATTTCATCCACCGGCCTATTTATAGGAATGAAACTTTCCCCTCCAAATAGGCTTCAAAGAAAAATTGGTTGCCGTCTATTTAGAACAAATTTTGCTTCCTCAAGAGACTTGATTTCATCTTGGGTGAGATTGGTTTCAACTTGAATGGGCCAAATTACCAAAACAATTGGTCTATCCAATGCATACATTGTGCTTCGTATTCCCAACACAACAATTCATATCATCTACACATAACTAGAACTTATGTAGCTTTAAGGGTGCATTGAGGAACTAAAACTACAACTTTAAGTAAGTAAAGGCAAGGACACCAGTAGAAGTCGACTTGGTAATTATCCTTGTAACACAACAATGTTTGGTGGATTTTTGCAACACAAAACATTGAACATGTAACATAGGGGGGCATCTCTCTATATGTCAAATTCTATCTCCACATGGAGCCTCAAGGACCTCAACATCTTCCTAAATTTGATCACAAAAAGTTGTTCAATGTCCACGCTTGAACTAGCAATTGTATGGTTTACATGAAGATGAGAAAAATTCACATGATTGTGTTTATGTGAATCCCTTTATGATTTGGGGACTAAGTTTGCCTTTTGTTTTCAAGAACCAAATATCTCTTCACCTTCCATATGTGTGATTCTAATTGTGCAAGTTGAACCTGAAGAATATTTCAAAATTACATTTGCAAGTTGCTTTGAATCTCCAGATTGGGTTGCTCTACACAAGAATGGTTCACTCTTATTAGGCCCTTGACATGGTCAACCACCCTACTTGAAATGAAAATATAATGTCAATTGTTTGAAAACTCGAACATAATCATCCAATGTTGCAACATATAAGCAGGCTCCCCTTTTCCCAGACTTTTGAAACCATACATTGTGCATTATGTCTAAAAGGTTTCACGTGGGCATGTCTCCAAGCTCTTCCAAAGATAATTTTTACAAGAAAAAATAAATGTTTATTATTCTATTTTTAAATGACTAGTACCATAGATGTGAAATTGTCAAAAATATGGGGTGAAAGAAGAGATGTGTGGGAGGATTAAAAAAAATACATGTATCATAAATCTTCCCCATTGTCTCACATGAAAGTGCCAAAAATTGAACCAATTTTCCAACTCTTGAAGTCCAACTTCATGAATTGCCCTTGAGGAATACCACCAATGGTAGATTGTTGCATACTTAACATCTGCCTCTTCCAAAGAAATGGCATTTTTATATTCATATCACAATGTCCTATGTTTTTCTCACAACTCTAGCTTGATTTGTTGTTTTGTGTGTCTATCCATGGATTGATTCGAATGGAAAAAATAAATTCATTTTTTGTTAACCATTAGTTCATTTGCATCTCCGCTACCATAGATAATTTGAACAACATTCCAATTGGTTTAAATGTTGTTGGCCATGAATCCTTTGAAATTTGGATTGGGAACACCATTATTGGCCATCACTTTATTTAAATTCCACCACATTATATATTGAGCCTTCATGTTTTCAGATTGCATATCACATATCATAATCGTCATGACCTTGTAATAGAAAGAATCATACACATGGCAGGTGAATGTTGTCCAACCCTCAACACGCTTTACATGATCAAACATGATCCAAAAGGTTTGGAGGTCACCCCTAGGCTGCACCTGTTTGACTAAATCACAACCACTACCATCTCCATGCATAAACATCTTGAACAAAAACATTTTTTCTCCAATCCATTACCCTAGAAAACAACTATCATGAATGTAACATTAACCATTGTTCGCTTTTAGAACAAAAATGTTAGAAACGTACCCTGTGTTCCTTGGTTGATGCTTAAAAGAAACAATTAAATTCCAAACATTGGGAGAAGACAAAACTATGAACTTGTCCATCACTTGGCATAACTTGTCACCTTTAAAGACTTCCACTAAGCCTTGTCCATCTTTGTTCAGCAAGTGTTCCAAGAGGATTTTACTGACAATCAACGCAATGGTTGATGCGATAGCCCATTGTGTGCAAGATGCCTCTTCCTCAACCAAGGATTTAACTTGTTTGAACACTTTTCTTGAACGACCTTTTGCCATCAAGTGATCATGCGTACCCAAATGAATTGATATTCGAATCAAATTATTTTGCTTATGCACAACGTAATACATGTGAGCTTGACACAACTTCACATAGGAGGGGGGGGGGGAGATATTACAAGTTCTGTAAAAAGGCAAACCAAGTGCAAAATGATCTCCTTGAAGCTTATGAACAACATCGCCACTCCAAATCGTTTCATTTTTACATGTGTTAAGAAGAACGAAATCGTAAACATCATTTTGGCATTGCAAATGGCCCAAGTAACGTGTTTTTCAAAAATTCAAGTTGAAATTGTTCTTGATGTTAATCGTCTTAACCTTTTACCATGCATGGCCATCATGTTTCATGTCCATTCCTTGCATCTAACTAGAATGATTATCGAGACTAACAAAGGGGAAGCGGGTTCAAACAAAACATCACCATTAAATGTGGTCAAAATGCAAAGGACCATCTTGATACAAAACTATCATAGTTCAAATCTCTCAACTCAAAATTGCCATGCATAACAAGGGACATTGCTTTGAAATAATCCACAACACTTAACACAAATGGTCCTCCCACAAAGTATGTATTGGAATATGGGGAATCAACAAAAGCATGAGGAAAATATCTCATATGTAGAGAAAATTTTGATGGGCGAAAAAAGATTGCAAGCGTTCCATCCTCATCAAAAGAATCGCACAAATTTATGAACGAAAATTAAGGATCGACATGGTTGGTGAAAACCTCTTACTTGGTCTCCACAAAATGCGGGATGACATCGGCAACAAATGCCACAATTTTTGACATCAAAACAATATTCTTAAAACTTTTTGAAAGATTTTCCCAATGATCTTAAACCTTCCGAAATTTACTTTCCATTCCAAACCAAAATCACCAATGACTAAAACTTGAAAAATAGATATATAACAATGTTATTAGCAGCATATGCATCATCCTTGGAGACATGAACAAATCTTGGATGGAAACCAAACATTGCACATAGGCATTTCTTTGTGACATGTGAGTTTTTAAACTCATCAGAAGGTACAGTGAAGTTAGCCTTACCCTTGGCATGAAAAGTAACCATCCTACTAAATCAAATATCAACGCAGTGAAATGGAAATGCTCTACAAATAACAATATTCTATAAATAAAAAAGATGACAACTATCACATTATTGAAAAACCACAACAATGAAAAGAATGATCGATTGAAAATGAGAAGAAGGTTTAATGCAAAAAAAACTTTGCATTCAAGTTGGGATGGGAGATACCCAATTGATTTTAAAAAGATAAAAAAAAGGGGAAGACCACCATCAATTGGAGTAACAATATAGCAGCAAGTTGCACAAAACAAAAAAGAAGGAAGAAGGACCCAAAATTAGGTCAAGGTAGTGACAAAACATTTGGAGAGTCCACCACAACTTGAGCAAAGAAAAAACAAGAAAAAAAAACATAAAGGAGGACAAGTATATTTATTATAAAACTGAACTTGCCAAAAGTGAAGCAAATGATACCTACAAGAAAGAGAAAATGGGCCTAATGATGCAGAAGTAAAGGGAAATGAAGTCTAGAAAAAGACCATATTAACGCCAAGGTTGACAGGAAAAACAAATATTGGATGTGAATAAGATTGCAGTTGAATTTGAATTATGAATGGCAATGATAGTTTTTAAACACCCTTGGATTTTATCATCCACCACACCTAGATACTTTTTAACCAAATATGTGATCCAAGAGATTTGATTTACAAAGAAACAATGGAAGATCTCTTGGAAAGAACACATAGATGCCATAAGAAAATTAAAACCTACAACTATGTAACTAACAACTCTTAATAAATCCTCTTCATTCTCTCATCTTGATATAAATAGCTAATAATATCAAGGTCATGTATTTACGAATACCTTAAAAGAATGTAAAATTTAATTTGGGAGACCAATGTGCAACCATTGTTACCAATGTTCTAAAGTCTATTCGTGTTTTGATGTCAAGGTTTTAGCAATTGATAATAAATTAAGGCGAATGCCCAAACTTACCCACAAGTAATTTTGGCCCTAACTCATGAGGTAGAGTAAGCTTCAATTGTAAAAAAGATGGGTTGTACAAATGTGAAAGGAATAAATATTGTCAATCAGAAATTTGTGAATTTAGAAACAATTTCAAATAATTAGGAACTAACAATAAAGAAATCGAATAAGAGAAGTTATAATATCTTTTTGACATAAGAAAGGAAAGGGATCCAACATAATAACTGATAGAAAGGCCACTACTTGGAATCTTAATCAATATCAAAGTATCATTAAACGCAAACAACCAAGTGATAATTACAATAAAAAAAACCCTAAACCTAAAAGAGAAGGCACTAGAACAAAAAAATGATAATATTCAATTTCAACAAATAGAAAAAAAAATGGAATAATAACAAAATGTCACACCTAGGCCATAAACATAAACAAAATTCAATGACAATTATAACTGCAACAACTACTCTAAGATTTTCAATAAATGGAGGGGAGTATTTATGGTATTATTTTAAAAAAGTACTAAGAACTTCATTATCATGGAGGTCTTAGAAAGAGTACTGACAAGTTAGTTATGGTTAGCAAAAAAATAGGTGTTCAATGCAGTAGTCATGGCAATTTTTTTTTTTTTTGAAATTAATGATATGATTATCAAAGAGCAACTTCAAAGAATACAAAAAATCTTTTTGTGTCAAAATTAGGTCATAGTTGCAACAAAAATTTGGAGACACCCGCAAAAAAACCCTAATCAGCCTATGATAGACACTATAAATAGAACAAAGAAGAGGTTTCAATTAATTATTTCCTAGATGCAAAGAACTACCTTAAGCAATAAGCAAGCTCCTAAGAAATCAAAAAGACATAGAAGGCATAACTAGATGCATAAAAAAATGTAACAAAAAACATTTATAATGGTGATGAAAGGGTTGAAGGAGGTGCAATGTAGATACTAAGAGTTCAAGTAAATCTTGTTTCAATGTTGAAAAATGTTAGGAAATGTGATTCTCTTCTCACCAAATTGTTTTAATTATAAATGCCTAACTTCTTGGATTCTTGAAACAAACAAACTCAAACTTGGAATGCTAAAGAGGAGTTCAATGCACAAGCAGGCGCCAAAGATTGCAACGAGGTATCCAATTCAATCTAAGAGGTAATAAAACCCTACAATTGTATTTTTAGAGTTGTAACTAAAAGAGATTGTGAGTAGAGATCCACTTTCAATTAATACAGAGTCAACATTTTTTAAAAGGTTAGAAGAGAAAGATTTGGCAAGGAAACAATAGATGACGAAGCTAGCATTGAATTCAAAAATAATGAACCCTTGATAGAATTTTTTACTCGATAAAACTACTAGTTAATATATTAAGGTTTTTGGGAACATATAAATAGATCTAAGTTCTCATTTCTTCTTCTTTGTGGAATTGTAAATGTAGGAGGAGGGAGAGGAGGAAGAGAACTTAAAAGTTCCTAAGACCATCTTCAAGAGCAAGGTATGGTTTCTCTTCTTACCATTGTTTATTTGTTGTTTCATACTTCTTCAACTTAGGTTGTTTTTGTTTTTGTGTTTTGCTTTGTGGCTCGAAGGGGGAAG
>Ga0116227_10005924_pt1 | contig 25223 bp, 18 predicted proteins | sample S1TSphgellanicum_FD_89693 | JGI IMG/M metagenome (GOLD analysis project Ga0116227, IMG submission 89693) | Host-associated microbial communities from peat moss isolated from Minnesota, USA - S1T2_Fb - Sphagnum magellanicum MG | ecosystem: Host-associated > Plants > Peat moss > Unclassified... | reverse complement strand
GGGGTGTGGGATGAGGAGTGATAGAATGGGGTGGAGGGTATGGTATGTGGTGTGTGGGGGGGGTGGAGAGGAGGGTGTTTATTGCTTTGATGATCTGTTTCATCTGTGAGAATGAAAATGTGGAATGTCATTTCCACTTGCAAATTATTGGCAAGGAAAGAAATGACAATGCGGCGCTTTCCTAAACTGGCTGGAGCTTTCTGAACTAGCTCTACTGTACACTCAACTGCTTGATAGTAGCTCTATTGGGTTTTGTGGTTAGTTTTGAATGCAAAAAGTGTAACCTGATATAACCTCTTGAGTATCTGCAGGAAGTTGTTTGGTTATTAGATGGAATGAGCATGGTGCATTGAAGGCCAGAATTCCATCTCTCTTCATATCACTGGTTGAGAAGAAAAAGAGCACTAAATGGTTGTCATCCCTTTTCTGGTAATTGAGGTTTGAACCCAAGAAACCCTGAGGGATTGAGCCCAAGCAGCAGCCAAGTTGAACAAGTGAGATTGGCCATCTTGTCTCAATGTTGTCTCTCCATGCTTGAAGTCTTTTTAATAAATTGTTCCAGAAGTTTGAACACCTATTGATGGAGGCACTGAAATTGATAAGAGGCACAGAATTTGACAACTTTGTTAAGGGCTTGTTGGTTTCTGGATTCAAAGAATCATTGAATTGTCATTTCACTTGGAAATAGATTCAGTTTTGAATGTGGGAAATGATTAGCTACAGAACTTGAACTTGAACTCAACTGAAAATTGTTTCATGATCACTTGTCATTCATCCTTCTTCATGGTGCACCAGTGGGTGGTGTGATTTATTGTGGCCTAAAGAGGGTGGAAGTTGGGGTAATAAAGCAACAATGAAGAATGATTGCAATCTGACAATAAAATGTATATTGGAGACCCCTTTTTACCACTAAATGTACATACAAAACTAAAAGCCCAAGTTGACTAAGAAAAACTGGAATGATTCAAGGTTGCATTACGTAAGAAGTGTAACAATTGCAAAAGGCACAAGTCATGCAAGTGTTAGATTTTGTCAAGGGCAACTGAGATCATTTTGAGAATAGCCTATTATTGTTAGGGAGTGCACTCCAAAAAAAAAAGAAAAAGAAAAAGAAAAAAAACTTTTAGAAGGAGACCTACTTTAATTGGCCAATCGTCAATTTTTTTTTTGCAACATTTGGCCAACATGATTTATAGTGCACCCTTCGATCTAAGGCATTAGATGTAGTGCACCCTATAGTTAGATGTTTATGAGCATCCCCCCCCCCCCTATTTGGGCCTTTACCAAGGCTTATCACATCTAATGTAGAATGTTTCATTATTTCCCCATTCCTACACATAAACATGAAAATTTGCTCCAAACTCAGTTGATTTAAAGGGTTTAGGGTTTCGGATGACCTTTACCCTAAACCCCTAAAATTCATCTAAATTATTGTGTGAAGTCATTTTACTTTTGGGGGTGGAGCTGGTCTTATGCTCAACTAGTCCCATGATCAACTTTGAGCATCTCCACCCATATTGACACCCTCTAGTTGGGCTTCTACCAACATTAACCATATCTTCCATAGTGTGTCAATTATTTCCCCATCCCCAATGCACACACACACGCGCGCACTTACTTCCAAACTCTTTTCTCCAATGTTTTGGACTTTTGATCACCAAAAGGCTTTTATATACCCAAAAGGAAAGTAAAGCCCACAAAGAGAGAGTGTGGCCACCCGAGCTTTTGTTTACATTGTTTGGATGGAGAGCAAGTATATGAGCTGATGATTGTGGTCAAAAGGCAACTGGAAATTTCAGTGATAATAATACTGAATAAATCAGGTGACCTTGCAGCCTTTGAAGGTCCTTGTGAGATTGGACACTCCAATAATCGACTGGATTATTAAGGACCCACAAAATTATGATCGTTGTGGTCGTGGTGTGTATTGGGTTGTTGGGTCCTTGTTGGAAATTGGAAGTTGAAATCATTGGGGGTGAGTCCAGAGTGAGCCTTATGAGAATGAGTGACTCTTTGTTTGTTTATTGGGGAAAATAAAGACCTGCTAAAACCTGTCAAAACGACACTATTCAACAACATCGCACATGAGTGCTCAATTGACAAAATCACACTTTGCCTGCATCTACAGCTTTCAACCAAAAAACAAACAATCAATGTGACAAATTATCACATTGTAAAGTTATCTGTAAAGTCAGGCGATTAGAGGGTCAGAACGACCAGTTTCCGCATAATAGGCCATCAAATGTGTAGCTGCGAACGAAATTTTACAAAACGAAATAACTGGGACCCAAACTAGACTTTCCACCAATTTTGGTTGTAAACTGAGTTTCATCCCCTCTTTCCTTTTCCCTGATCGCCTCCACTGCCGCTGCATATGTTTTCACTGCTCCTACCTGTACAACTATTATAATTACTCTTCAACCTTCGTGCATTAAATGCTGAGTTTCAGCTATTCAAACTGAGATTTAATAGAATTTCATTAGTTTGCAGATACCACTGAAAGAGGGTATAGGGGGTGAAGGAGGGATGACTTTATGGATAACTTTAGTGAATGTAGTAAAAGGTGGGTTTTGGATCATCCTTGGATACATGGTTGTTTTTTTTGTGGCTCTTGACTGACTCTTCCTTTCTTCTCTTGTATGATTCAAACTTGTCAAGTAAATAGGTCCAAAATCCAAAGTAGTGACAAAACTTCAATGGGTATTATTTTTAAGGTCATGCCCATGTATTAAAAAGCTTTTGGCAAAAGAAGTGGCAGACTTCTTCTTCAAAAAGCTGTAGGTCAAAAAGTTGGAACCAAAGTTGCATTTTGATTACTTGTGCTTGGCTTGTGCTCTTTCTATAATTGGAACTTCAATGTGACCCTCTTTTTAGAGCAGGTACATCAGGATTCAGCACACAGGAAAAAACATGCATCCCTCAACAAAATGTTGTCCCACCACTCAAACCCTCTTTGAGCTAAACCCCTAGTGGGAACCCTAGTCTAACCCGCCTACTTTACGAATCGCTCTATTGTGAAGTTGAGTTTGGACTTTGGAAGTGCAAATATGTAGTTGGGGTTGTTTAGCCTTCTCTTCGCAATGAATCTCTTCATTTGTGGCCAAAATAAATAAATAATAATTTAAATAAATAAAGAAAAAAAGACTACAAAAACATGCTCTTGAAAGTGGTGAGTAAAGGTTTAGGATTGACCCATAAGTGGCATTTTAACTGATCCTTGGCTTTACATCCATCAAGATTTCACGTTTATGGGTAAGGATGAGGAAATATTGAGTGTGGGTGATTATGTGCTTTGGTGAGTAAGAACCAATGTTTTGCAAATATTTTTTATTTGTATATATTTGTCAAGTGTGCATAGTGTATGTTATTTATCTTAACTTATTTTCCTAAAATCAATATTTACTCTGATGAACCAAATACCTAGGAGTATGTAAATATTTTTCTAAATATGTAATTATATTCTCAAAAAAATCAGCAAAATGGATAAAAATATAGCAAGGCATCTTATTTCTAATATTTCCAAGTAAAATATTAAAAGGCATTTTCCAGGATTTCAGCAATAAAATTTTAAAATTTTGAAAATTACTGTTTTTTTTAAATAAATAATTATTGCTGAATTTTTTAGGCTACATACCTGAGGGTTATTTAAAGGCTACTTAGGAGTTATCCATGTACTACTTAGTAAGGTCCACCTAGGGCTTACTTAGGTTACATATAGTCTACCTAAGGATTATGTAAGCCTACCTATGTGCTCATTTTATAATCATATATGAAACATTTGTCATTGTACCATGTCCATATGTGATAGTTGAATTACCATGTTGTCATATTCTCTCTTAATAAGTGAACCTCAAATTTTATGGATGAAAAATGGTCAAAAAAACAAGAATTTGTCATTTCCTTTTATAGCATTATCACATATTAATTATATGAAAGATTAATTTATGACTAGTATGTTTTACACATAAGATACACAATTATATTTTATGACTATAGTCATTTAAAAAATCATTGAGAAACTCTAATCATCGGTTATCGAGGACAAAATTTCTTCTTGCCAATGATCCAATAGCAACTATGTTGAGCCCCACCTCACTTTTGAACATAGTGAAATTTCCTTCAATAAGCTTGAAGGATTGACTTCATAAATTAATGCAAAGGTTAGAACTCCATAATGAGCACAATGTGCATGTCCACCATGCAATGATGCCACCTTAGCATATACACAATCAAGTTAATATACACAAATCTACAAGATATGCATAATAGGTTTGTGCCTAGGGGTGAAAAAAGGTTTTTATGGCCAATGAGTTTGGTCAAATTAGTGGCTTGAACTCTTTTCAAGAGTTGCCTTGGTGACCCACCACATACATGTTCAATTCAAAAGAAACCATTCAAATTGTAAGTAAATTTTAACAATAATTTGGAGCTTTTAACACATAATTATCTTATTTGACTCATTATGTACAAACCCTAATAATTATGTATATTATTTTTCAACCTTGTAATCTCCTACCACCTCATATTAACAAATAGGGTTTTAAGACACTATTTGTGTTGTTTGAAAAAAATGGAAAGGGGTAATGAGGTGTGTTTTGCAATGCAAATTCCCTTTATTATAATAATATTAATGTATTAATATACAAAGGGTATTGAATAGGTTTGTGTGTAGGTGTGTAAAAAAATGTTATGAACAATGAAAATGTTGGATTTGGTGGTTTGAATTGATTTATTTTGTTATATTCAATGAACTAATAGTTAAATGTGTAATAGAGCTTGGTAGGTTTGTGAGATTTTAGAGGACCAATGGAAATGTTAGAAAGTGGTTGTAGCTTAGGAAGGGTCCAAGCCTATGAAGCTTAATTTTCAATTAAGTCCTTATTAGCATATAGGTACGTTGCATAACTAAATTTTCACACAACAGTTGCATCACATATAAAACACTTGAAAAATACAATAGATGAAATTTACATGTTTGGGGGTTAGGATCACCCATACACCTAAATCTTGGTTTTCATGTGGGCTATGCACAATGAAAAATTCACCACATATGCCTAAAAACCTCATTTCACAAGGAATGTTTGTAAAAAAGGTACATTTGCTATTGTAAATATTTTCAAGATCAAATTGACACAATTTTATTATGGCATAGTTTGATTACACATAAGGCTCAATTCAAAGCTCGACACAAAATAACAACATTAAATCATGAAAGGGAGAATATGAGCTCATGTTCCACCCATAACTCTTTATATATTTGAAAGGAGGAATGGATAAATTACCCTAGTCATTTACATCTTCTACACAATATCACTCATTAACTTCAAACAAATAATATTATGCCACATAGCAAATCTTTAGAACTATCATTTTTTTATGGATGGATTAATAATTTATTTGGAATCTATTTCCTAAAATTTAATCAAGTTTGCATAATTATTTTTCAATATGACTAACCCAAAATAACTATATAATTCATGACTTTAAGCTTAATTTACTAGTCAAAAGATTTTCAAGGTAGGGCTCATAAGTTGCATTATTTATTTCCCCCATTTCCCATCATTTTACCCCAATGCCCTAATACAATCATTTACAACCATTACCCCCAATAACCCATTTTGATGTTAGATGACCATTATTTTCAATGTTCAATAGAATAAGGTTGTGCATAGACTTGAATTTTTTTTTAGGCCAATGGGATTATTGATTTATTTAATAATTATGTTGAATGAACTAACAAAACAATGTGTAATATATATTTACAAATAAATTTTTTACACATTATTTGTGCAATGTTTTTAAAAAAGTACATGCATCACATTGTGAAGGTGGAAATATCAAATATTGTACAATTGCAATCCAAATCCTTCTCTATTTGATAATTTGGTGCAACTAAATAATGAAACCTTGTCAAACATAATAAAAGAAAAAAACACCCATTTGGAAGTAGAAAGGAAGGAACAAAAAGAGAGCACCAACATTCAACCAAAAGACAACACCCATCAATGCAAAAGCACATATAGGGGTTGCAACAAAGTGGTAGGTAAAGTAGATTGTAACAAGCAAATCTTGAATCAATCATTTGGAAGGTTCCGAATTCCTACCTTACATATAGGAATGTTTACATGTTCAAAACCCAATACAAAAAGAAACCATGTATATAAGAAAGGCAAGGATGGGAACCACAAGTACAAGATAAATAAAAGCACAAAAACATATGTTTTGAAAGAACATAACAATTAGGTCACCATTTATACATTAATAAAATAGAAGATCATAAATTAAAAAGACATCATCTACCACAAATTACCTAGTGACATAGGTGCACTATTTGTCATTTGTGGAAGAGATGAGGAATGTTTCCCAAATGCTATGGACACATGTTGCCAATACTAAAAAACAAACACAATGGGAACTAAAGAGGAGACTATTGATGATGGGTTATATTGGCTTAAACATAAGAAGTAAAAAAGGAATCAAAATGAAAATGAAAACAACCATAAGTTCTTATGGCAAGGGGATTGAAATTGTCTTCCAATGCACATTTCACATATGATTGTGTCTTCCCCTAAGTGGCAATTGTCATTGCATGCATGTGTTGTCTTGGACAATGCGTGTTGTACCATATTTGGGTGGGTCAAATAGGTTATGAAAATATCTAATAAGGTTTGAAAGTCATTTTTAGTGATAATAATATTGATTTGTTGTTAAGTGAGGCAAGGGAAAAGGTGGGAACCTCTTTTGTATGTGTGTTCAAGTTTTCAAAGTAATAGTTGCAACAGTATCCCAAAAAGTATTGTGGATTACAATGCGTTCATTATGACACAGACATTAAAATAAGTGAATACTCAAATCATCAATGGTATGTTCACACTAACAACATGAAAAATGTGAAATTGTAAGATGTGTTAAACCAAGCTAGGCAGGTACATGATGATATAAGGAATTGAGCTCAAAACAAATAACATGCGGGTGTGGTAGGACGGGTTAATAACCATATGCCCACAACTAAACTTGCACAAGACCAAAAAAACCTAAATCATGAGTGTCTTTAATAGCATTAGGGAATTAGGTTTTCTTTTTTATGGTAGGAAATTTGAATCCATTTCCCTACTATAACCTCCATTTTAAATTTCTAATGTAGGATAAGTCAATTTCCTATCATTATTGTGGAGAGACAAAATTTTTGAAACATATTCAATTAAGGTTGAATCTAGACCTAACTTGAATGGTGTTTTTTCCCCTTTTCCCCCCGTTTTGTGATGTTGCTAAACTAATGACAAAATTGTTAACAACAAGGTTTAACTATATGTAATATCTCTTAGTAGATCAAAAAAATTATCCTTCAATATTGTGGGTACCTCTTGGAGTTTATGGTAGAAATTTGGGAATTTTGTTTCTTGAAATCTTATGAATTTAGGGAATTTTTTGTTGTTGATGTTGTTAAGACCCTTTTTTTCCTGCAAAGTGGGAAATTTTGCCATAAATAAAAACCATTCGGTTCTTAGTTTTTGAAAAAACCTTTGATCTTGTTCCAACATTTTTTTAATTTGAAAGAACCTTGAATTTTGATTCAAGAATTTATTATAAAAATTTTTTTGGTTTGGTTCTAAGCCAAATTCTTCACATTTCAAGATTCTTAATTCTCAATTCTTCCAAACAAAATCTTAAACAAGTCTAGTTCCAAATTGGATTTGGTTCTACCTTCCTACACATAGCCCAAAACTAATTTTTAGAAAGTTATTAGCATTATACAACCAACACATAGCTATCAAGAGGTCTTCAACATGTAAGAAATAACAAAAAAAACTTCATCCATACTTGTCATGTTGACCTCCATCAATAAATCTCACATCCAAGATGCATGGCTTGTTGTTTCCCATGTTTCAACTCTAGTTTGTGGAGCAAATTACCATAATGTGAAGCCACAACCATGGTTTCACATCTTGTGCAAAAATGTTGGCCCAAAATCAATTTCCTACTTGAAACCGGCATCACATTTACTCTTTTTCATCCAAAACCTATTGCATCATGCCACTAGAGGTGCTCCAAGAACCCCCAAACAAGGACCATACCAATTTAATGCCCACCCCCCTTGCAAAAAAATTCCCCACGATTGCCCTAAAGAACAAATTGCAAAATAACACCAAGTTTTTACAATATCTAGGCTTATTATTATTATTAGACTTGTTCCAACCTTTTTTGGTAAAAAAAAAAAAAAGAATATTAAAAAATTTAGTACTTGCTCCTTTCACTAGCTTAGCTATGAGGTGGTCATCAAGAAAATTTTCCTTGAAGTTGAAAATCAACAAGGATATATAAGAAGTGTAAAAGAATACTCAATATCATATTTTGAGAAATGAAATAATGGCTAGAGAAAGAAGGACAATTCTTAAAGGCTAAACCTAATTCTTGAAGGCTAATTATTTCATGTCGCCAAATGCTTTTCAAATCCACCTCATTGATCCCAAATTGAGCACATGTGGCCTTGATTTTGGATCCCTATTTGACCTAAACCCCTTAAGTACGATCCCCAATTTTTGGAATGTTCCCACCCGTGGATGTCACCCACCATAAAGGTAAAGGTTATATAGAAATCCTAAACCCTAAACCTTGAACCCTAAACCCTAAAGATAGGGGGATCACAAGGTGTAGGACGGTAGGAGGTAGAGGGTTCCTATGCCTACTCAATAATATCGGGAGTGGGGATCTTATGCCAACTTATAGGCATGACACCCATTTCTTTTCTAAGAGGGATATTTGCGGATATAGGGGTGATAGAATCTCTATCCCGGTGCCCTTATACCCTTAATCACATCAATTGGAACTTTGTAGATTATTTGCATAGTCAAATTGCTAGTTCACAAGCTACTTATTAATTTAATGCCCTCCTTATATATCCATGTTGGGTGGGTATTTAATTTTTGTTAGTAACCTTCAGATCCAGTTTTTATTTATTTATTAATTTATTTATTTTTTGTTAATTTTGAACTTTTCTAACTCGAGGATTAGAATCACATTTTCTATTGAAACTTGAGAACAAAAACATTGGCAACATCCATTTGTTGAAATATCTATTGAGGCAAAATATAATTAATATCTATTGTTACATCATATGATGATCTCAAAATTTTAATATTTTCTTTCAAATTTCAAATCACCAAATGATCATTTGTTGATTTTTTAAATTATAAAAGTTCAAAATTAACTAAATTTCCCTAACACGGGTCCAAAATGATATAGGCAAAATAGTTTTTAAATGTAAGTGACTAGTATGTACGTAGGTAAGTAGGGGAGCCCGTTGGTGGTTACTAGGTAGGTAGATGCATGTGGATGGTTGGTAAATAGTTAACCACTATGGTTCTTTATGGGACATGAATACAACGGAAAAAAGTTTTTGTGTGAACATTCCTTTCATCCTGCAAGATCTTTCCAACAACATCAAAGGCACATCACAATTCCTTCTACTTGAATTGAATGGTATGGTAGACATTCAAGTGCTACCAAGTACTCAACTGATTTTTCCTTTCAAAGCCTGGTTTTTTGGAATTTATTTGAATTTTCAGTGGCAGAAATCACTTAAAATTTAATATATTCCACATTCTGAATCCAAATCTTACCAAATAAATTCCATTAAATCCTGCTCATCCAGATCTTTCCAACAACACCAAAGGCACATTCCAATTCCTCCAAATATTTTAAGTACAATCTACGATTTAATTTAATTTTCAAGTAAAAAATCATTCAATATTCAAGAACTTTTGCACCACAAGTCCAAACATGGAACCAAAGCCCATGCAACTCTCCTCATCGAGAGCTTTCCAACGACATCAAGAACACAATCTGAAGCATCCTGGTGCGGTGGATCTCATAATTACAAAGCAAAACAAAGCAAACTACCTTCCTTCATAGATAGATATGTAAGGAAAAACACAGCACCAATAATACCCCTTGTTTGGTCATAAAAGTCATAAAGGGGGAGGGGGGAGATTTTAAAAAAACAATGAAAAAAAAAAATACACTGAGCTTAAAAGGTGACTGAAATTCATATTAGCACCAAATTTGGTCAAAGCTGAGTTTCACCTTGCCTTTTTTTTTTCCCCTGGTTGACTTGCCTTCAGCCCAATCACTGCTGTTCTGGAACTTCCTGCACTTAATCCTGAGTTCCAACATTTCATACCCAGATTTAATAAACTTTCATTACTTTGCGGATAACAGTCTTCAGAGGCTGAAAGACAGGGGTTGGGGGATGATGTTGAAAGAAGGGCTCAAAAGGGGGTCGGTCACTTGATGGATATCCCCATTTTTTTGCAAGATGAAAAGTTCGTGAGAAGTACAAACTTAGTCATGTGGAGTCAGTAGAAGTAAGTCACTGGAAACAATTTTTTTTTTGCATTCTTCAACAATAAGTCTAGTTGAGTGATTTTGCAATAAATAAACACTTACAAAAAAGTTGAAGTAATTTTCATGGTCTGGAGAAAGATAGTGATAACAATGATTGCAAAGAGGGTGGTGCACTGCAGATCTGGTGCTAGAAAATAAAATAAGACACTAATTTTAAAGGTATGTTCACACTTGGTGTTAGTGACTCTAGCGTTAAGTCCCCCCCCTAACATCAAACTAGTCATCAAAGACTTAAATCTACTTATCATGAAAAATTTATGTTAAGCTAACATTCACTTGACATTAAGTTATCACCTATGTAACATTGCATGCCACCTAGGATGCCACTTAGATTTTTTTTAAAACATTGACTTAACATCAAGTGTGAATGCACCTTTAATTAAGGTACGTTCACACTTGGTGTTAGGGACTCTAGTGTTAAGTCCCCTAACATCATACTAGTCATTGAAGACTTAAAATCACTTATCATGAAAATTTTATGTTAAGTTAACATTAACTTAAGCATTAAGCTATGGCACATTTAACATTGATTGGCACCTAGGATTCCACCTAAATTTTTATTTAACACTGACATAACATGAAGTGTGAATGCACTTTAATCAATGTATGTTCACACTTGGTGTTAGGGACTCTAGTGTTAAATCCCCTAACATCAAACTAGTCATTGAAGACTGAAATTTACTTTAACATGAAAATTTTATGTTACGCTAACATTCACTTAATATTAAGATATCACCCATTTAGCATTGAGTGCCACCTAGGATGCCACCTAGATTTTCATTTAACACTGATTTAACATCAAGTGTGAATGTATCATAATTAACCTCATGTGTGTGACACTATAACACCATTGCTTGGTAGATGTGATAGTTGTCCCTCCTCCTTGAAAAGCAAGACCTAATAAAGCAAATTGAGACTTGGGTGTTTTAGTTTAAGAGTTTAATAATTTGTCTTATACTCATTCAATTCAATGATGAAATATGTAATTGGGTAGTTCACAAACTTCCTTTAATGACTAGGAGTTTTGTGAGCCTAGGAATCATCCGGGAAAAAAAAAACTAGGAAAATTAGTCTAATTTACAATACAATTCTAAAATTTTGTTGGGAAAAAAACATAGGCCCCAAAGCATGTACTCCCATTTTTTTGGGGGAAAAAAAAAAGCTTGGTAATTTTAACCAAAGGGTGGATGCCCATGTTAATTTGATAACCACAATTCTCAAAAAAATTGTAAAAAAAAAATCTCCAAAAATGAGAGATTCTTATGAAATAATTGCCCAAAAAATCATTAGTTATTTCGTGAAAATTGTTGAGTTTTTTTCAGTTTTGAAATAATAGGAACCAAATACAAAAAGAAAATCTAGGTTGTTGATCACGATATGGGTTTCAATTTATATGATTCTAATTAAATTCTGAGTTATTAAAATTAAATATGAAAAAAAAAAAAAACACAAAATAGACAGTTTTTTTAATTTTCAATCACCCAGAATCAGGGGTTTAGATACAAAATCAAATACTCATGTACAACATTTGGTGAGTATCATTATTTCATTAAAAAAGGTTGCAAACTACATGTGGATATAAACTTGCGATATTACTTGTTAACCCCAATTCTCATTGTTTTTTTTCAAAGCCATGTATTTTGGTTCCATTGAGATATGGTGTTAACCCAATTTTGCAATTATGTACATAGTAATTGCTTGTTACCAAATGGTAACTATTGAGGCAATATTATTTGGAGATTATTTCAATTATTATTGGATAATAGGTCTTTAAGTTAACTGGTTTGTTATGTGAACCAATAATCGGTCTATTACAGTAATTGGTTGTTAACAAAACAAGTTGTTTTAAATTTGTGACCAATCATTTTTAGAAGTTGATTTTGAATTTATATCGGCTATTAGGTGGATGAAACACCACACCTATTTGACATGCTAATGAAATAACCTCAATAGCACAAAGGTGGTAGTTTACAACACCCAATTAATATATTCCTAAAATTACTATACAATCCCAATGAGCATTGATTATTGGGTATTATGCATCTAAATCAATTTTTGTTTGAATCCAATTACAGTAGATTTAGAATTACAACATAATCAACTTATGAACCAATTGGAACAACTATGCAACTTGGAGTGAAAACCTTCACATCGATCTAATTTTCAACAACATGCAGGTTGATGGATGTGGTTGTAGTACTTGTTATTGTTTGACAAAAACAACCTTTTACTCAATGTGTTTGGCCAAATGTACCTATTATGGGAACTCGTTGAACAACCACCTATTCAGTGAAATATACTGGCGACAACCCCATAATCCACTATTGAAATTGCATTAGCATGTGCATATTACCAATAGGTTGGACAAGAATTCAAGAATTGTCCCTTTATGGATGATAAATTGAAGTGATTAATGAGAGGAGAACTCAAAACTTCTCTACCACCTATCACAACGAGCACACCAACGACATAGGTTGGTGTACCCGTGCCACAAATTCAATCACAATTGGGTTTGATTACTTCACCCAACACTTAAGTTGGCAACAACCTACATTACACCACTAATAGCAAGACAACCTAAAGTTGTATCTTATCCACCATATCCAATTAGATATAATACAATATTATATTTTGTACCCATGGATCCTAACATGTATGCTTTGTATTATTATGGGATCAAGGGACCTAATTCATTGATTTTTGGAAAAAAGGAAAGACTTGTAATTGGCATCATTCAAATAGAATCGATGCCACTTGTTGAGTAGTAGGAGCAGCCTCAACATCCTATTAGAATACCAACTTCTGGATTAAAACAATCAGTTTTAATTCCAAGATGTGTACTTAAATAAGTAGTGGTAACATTTCTACCTATTAACATGCCTATTGCCACTAGACTACTTGTTTATGGTAGTAGTGTTCCACTTCAATAGTTAAGATTGGTAAACGTACATCCACAACCGGGTGGAGAATTGCCTAGAGGTTCACCTAATGGAGGATCACTAGGAGGAAGATTACCTTATCAAGACCCACCTAGAGGACTACCACCTAATCCACGTGTTGGATTTTACAAATGGCCGACATCTGATTTAAGAATGTTCATGCCACCATGGTACCCACTGGTTGCAATTCAATCTGAACCAAACCAATAAGCTACCATATCATAAACTTCAATACCCAACATATGTGAAGGATACTAATCTTGATGCTCATATCAAAGTTTTCAAAAAAACAATCAAAGCTAACATGGAGATTATGGAAGTTAATATCATCAACCTATTTGGTTTTATTTTACGAAATAACATCTCGGAGTGGGGCAAAAAATTTGTACAAGATCATCCCAATTGCACTTTTGAACAATTGGAACAAACATTTTGAAACTGTGAAAAATGAAGAAAAAGTTTAAATGCCATTAATAAATCTTCAACAACAAGTCAATGAATGGGTAGAAGTTTACTATGAATGTTTGTTAAAACTTGCTAACTATTTACAAGTCAAAACTATTAATGTTTTCTTTACTACTATTTTCAAAGCAACCATACCTTATATTAGTAACATTAGGTATGGCAAGAGATGTTTTTATCAAGCATAAGAAAGTTTTAGTGATTTGTGAGGAGAGTGGACCGATTATAGCAAATTACAACACTTTGATAACTCAACCAAAATCCAAACCAATTGCACAACCTATAGTCACTTATACTACTACTAAATAATAGCTTACTTGTTCAAATTGTGGTAAAACTAGTCATGCCAAGGAAACCTATTATAATATGAAGAGAAAAAACCTTGTAGTACCTATTATACCCACTAAAGTTGTTGAATCAATGGCTAAAATTACTGCACAACATGTTAAACCAACTAAAGTACCATTGAAATTCCTTGTAATATTTATTTTAGTTATGAACATTGTGCACTTGATTGTTCTAAAAAGACAAAAGTTCAGAAAATGTTTTGAACTTCCAACCACTACCACCATAATAGTAACAAAACTTTCTAAACATGATAACATACCAGTTAACATAGTCACACACAATTAAATACCAAAACAACAAGTATTCAAAGAACATGAACTAATGAAGGTAAAAACAACAACTAATTGGCAAACTAAAAAACAAATGTGTGATTATTTTGTACATATTATCACAAAGTTATAGGGAGTGATTCAGTATCATAGGCACTCGTGGAGTTAAATGGACCACTTCATTCAAATTGGGTTAATTTACTATTTTGTAAGTCAACCATTTATTGGTGAACAACCTATTTAGTTGATTGCATAAACAACATTACCAAATAAGACTTTGGAAGAGATTTTGAGAGACATTAACACATAAGTTTTAAAGACTAATATGTAATCAACTTGAGGATTGTGCTAAACATCAAAATATACATTTTCAAATCGGTTAGGTTTGTTCAACTAGTGTAACTTGAACTTGTTCAACCTAAATTTGCATGAGCAATAGTGATTATTGACCATTAGATGGCATGATTCAAGTTCAAGTTGGTAAGAACTTTATTGATGATGTTTTGATTAATGGAAGTTTTAAAGTAAATATTTCTACTAAGAATTTGAAAATACAACTAGATTTGTCAAAGACTAATCCAACACCTTATAATCTACATATGGCAAATCAAACCATAGCCAAACCATTTAGTCTAATTAGGAATTTGAAAATATTTGTTCATGGTATTCCCTATATAGTTACATTTACTGTTATTAACAATAATGTTTTAGATTCTAGTTATTCAATGTTGTTAAAATGCCCATGGTTGAGAGATCCTAAGGTATCCCATGATTAGGGAACTAATATTGTTACCTTACAAGGAATATGTACAGTAATAACCATGCTTGTTAATAAGAAACTTAGTGTTCAAACCAAAAGACTTGAATTTCTAATGTGTTATGATTTCCATTATGGAATATTTGATGAGAAGGAAGATGTGATGTTTGCCATAAAATTAGACTTGTTTTCAATAAGAACCATAACAATACCTATTCGTATTAAACCAAATTCTAAAACAATGTACATATTAGATCTTAATATAACAAAACCAGTCCCAAAACAACCTATTGAATTGATATGTGTCTTAATTATCAACCTAACTATACCACTTGACACTATCAAGCAATGCCTACCTAAGACCTTTCTCCATCCAGAAGTGGGAGAGATGATCATTGATGAGACATTTGCTTGAAAATGAGTACAAGCTTTAACCATAGCTAGTTGGACAATCACTAAAAAGGAACAATTAACCAAAGTCAATTTGGGCACCAAGGAGAATGCAATAGGTGAAAGTGAATGTTTCATTTGAACTAGTTGTCATAGAACAATAGATTGAGCTTCTAAGAGAATTCAAAGACCTATTTTTAAAAACATATAAAGACTTTAAGGGTAAATCACCAAAGATTGTTCAACACAAGATTGAATTTGATACCACAGTGTGAACTACTCATCAAACAAAGTACTAGTTGAATCTTAATTATGCTACCATTGTCAAGCAAGACATAAACAAGTTACTTGCTAATGGTTTTATCAAGTCAGTTGAGGAAGCAACTTGAGTATCACTGATAGCAGTTGTTCCCAAAAAGGATGGGAAGTTGAAGATATGTGTTGATTTTCAAAAGCTTGACACGGCAACAAAGAAAGATATTTATCCATTTCCTTTTATGGATGAGGTTATTAACATAGTTGTTGGGCATGAAGTTTATACGTTTTTGGATGAATTTGTAGTGTTTTATCAAATTTCAATCACACTAGACGATCAACACAAAACTACCTTAGTAACAAACTTGGGGGCTTTTGTGTGGGTTGTGATGCCATTTGGTGTCAAAAATGGATCGCCCATTTATTAGAGGGCAATAATTAAAACTTTTCATGAATACATTGATGTATTCATGAAAATATTTCTTGATGACTTTACAATTTTCAATGACCTATCAATTCATTTTGAGAAACTCAATAAATGTTTTCTTAAGAGTAAAAAATTTGGTATTAGTTCAAACACAAACAAGTGCGTATTCATGGTATTTTTAGGAACCATCCTAGGTTTCATAGTATCCAAAGAGGGAAAAATTATGGATCCTAAAAAGGTTGAAGTTGTAATAAACATGCCAATACTTACTACCCCCCAAGAGATCCAAGTTTTCAATGGGATGGCATAGTTTTACATGTGTTTTATCAAAAAAATTGCCTTTATTATGTCATTAATCACTAAGTTGCTTAAAAAATCTAAAGTTTTAGAGTTGATTACGAAATGTTAAAATGTTTGGGAGGAGATCAAGAATTGGTATGTACAAGCCCCTATTTTGATCAACCCAAATTGGGGGCTTGAGTTTCATGTTCACATAGATGCATCTTAGCTAATAGTATGAGCCATACTTACCCAGAACCCAACCGGTAAGTTTGACTAACCAATTATGTATGTTTTTAGATTATTAAATTCGGTTAAGAGAAATTATTCTACTACTAAAAGGGAAGCCCCAACTATGGTTTATGCCTTACACAAATTTAAACATTACTTATTGGATAATTGGTTTGTATTTTATGTTGACCACATGGCCCTTGTGTACCTAATTAGCAAGCCACAAGTTTTTGGCAGAATAGTTAGGTGGTTCTTGTTATTTTTGGAGTATGACCTCAAAATTGTTTATAAGCCTGGTAGATCCCACTTAATGGCAAATGCATTAAGTAAATTGCTCGACCAAATAAAACTAGTTGGTGTACCTAATTAGACCATTGATGCTCACTTGTTCACATTACAACTATAGTGGTCATAAAATGTCTATGACTCCCTATAAGAAGGGATAATGCCAGAACGATTTACTACTTCACAAAGATAATACTTGGTTTAAAAAGTTAAGTCATTTGTGTTAAAAGACATAATACTTTATAAATTTGGACAAGACAACAAGTTTTGTCATGCTTTGCAACTAAAACAAGTGCCAATTATATTATAGGAATTGGAAGGACATTTCCCTCATACATTATTATGGAGAAGATTCTTAATGCCAGTTACTAATGGCCAACCATGAATAGAAATGTTCATGAATCTTGTCGAACCTATGACTTATGCCAACAAACAAGTAACCTATTAACACAAAATATGACAAAATTGATCATTACTATGCTTAAATAATCTTTCCAGAAATGGGGACTAGATTTCATTGGACCCATCAAATCGGTGAGTTGATACTCTTGTAATTGGTACACTTTAATCGCCATTAATTATGCCACTAAATAGGTGGAAGTGAAAGTTTTGCGCACCAACACAACTATTATTATTAAAAAGTTCTTATATGACCACATTTTCACCAAATTTAGTTATCCATTTACCATTGTGAAAGATCAAGGTACCCATTTCATTAACACTATCATTTGTTATTTGATTGATCATTTCATATTAAAACATACATGCTCAATTGTCTACTATCCAGAAGGGAATGGACAAGCTGAATTTACTAACAAAGTTTTTGGTACATTACTCACAAAACTAGTGAATGAAAATCAAAATGATTAGGATGAACACCTATCTATAATTTTATTTTTTTATAAAACTGCTTTTAAGGTTGGAGCCGGTCACATTCCATTTCAACTTGTTTATGGTTTACACCCATTATTACTTACATAATACCTATTACCATCCAAACTAAAATAGAGTTATGATCCAAGACCTATCATAGTTCTAATTAATCAACTATTAGAACTAAAGAAACTCCAAGAAATTTAGTTAATAGCACAAGACTTGGTAGTTTCTAACCAATGGAATCATTTGTTATGGTCTTAGAACCAATATATTGAAACCAAATACCAGTTTGGAGATTATGTATTAAGGTTTCTAGGGGCTATCAAAGACCCTTAAATTTTAGAAACGATGGTTTGGACCATATAGGATCCAATATATTGTTAATAATACCATACTATTAATGACCATCACCAAATTTGATCCTAACACAATACTAGTTAACATTAACAAACCGAAACCTTATAGGTTTGTGGAGAATCAAACATTTTAACCTATTGTAACTAACTTAGTGATTTCTTACTAGAAGAATTGGTTGACATAAACCATTCTAATAACCTATTTGCTAAAGAACCAGTTGAAACAAACCATATTAGTAACATGTTGACTAAAGAATTAGTTAAATTTCTTACTAGAGGTTTGATAGTAGATAACCTAATTGAGAAAATAACCAATTGTAGTTTGTTCAATCAAGAACTAGTTGACGAAGATATTAGTGACATGATGAAGAAACAACCGGTTGATAAAATACTTGTTAGCCTTATTTTCATGCAAATTAATGATGTTTTACTTAACCTAGTTATAGGTGTTAGTTTCTTAAAGAAAGTATGCCCTGAAAGTCATGTTGTTTTCCAAGCGCCACCCCTTATTATGTGGCTACAATACAAAGAACCGACATACCTCTTAATGTGTCTTTTCATTTTTTCATTATGGAACTTCTTATACTTTTCGTTGCACCAAGATGAAGAAATGAGTGCCTTGGATCAGTTGAGAGAGAGAGAGCAAACAAGAAAAAAGGTAGAATTGAGGAAACAAAAAAAACAAGAAAAAAAGAGAACTACAAAGAATTAGAAAGGAAGTTTTTAGAACAATTGGAGCGTTTTACATTGAATTGTTTACATCAAGATTGCTTCTTGTATTTTAAGAGAACAGTGAAAGTTGTGGAGAAGATAAAAACACCAATTTTTTTTTTTTGGAGGTTTTGCAACATGCTGCCACTATAGGAAAAGGATTTGAAGAGACATTGCAAGGTCTTCGAAGACATTTTTCATCGCTTGCACATGTAGTCATTATTATTAGTGATTTTGAGGAGGAAGAATAGGTTGAAAAAAATACTATAGAAGTATAAGTTGATAAACTTGTTGAAGTTGAATAATCAATAGACTTTTTGTTAGAGCTAGTTGAAGGAAGGTTTTTTTATGTTAAACCTAATTCACTTGACATACCTATTATTGTATGCACCAAGATGTGGTCTTAGTGCATGATGAGGTGCATGGGAAAGGAGACAATGGAAGAAGGTGGTTCTTCCACCAAATTGACTCAGAAACGAGCACTTACTAAAGGGAAATAAATCCAAAAAATGTTGCAATGGATCCGAATGGGATCCAAAGAGCGACAATGGGTAGAACGATCTAGTTTGGGCGGCTTGTTTGATGATCACCGGACAATTCCATGGATAAACATGCTGGAACAATTCTTGCACATTTGGGAGTCCACTAAGGATGGATGCATTATAATGATTATTTGTGCTTAAAAAATCACCATCAACCAAACATTGATCACTCATGAATTTGGCGTAAATGTTGAAGGAACAATTGATGCAACGAATGCATTGGTAAAAAAGGCCCAAGTTGGTTTTAGAAACATAGTTGCACTAAATGCATTTGTCAACAAAACGCAATGGAGCGTAATTCGGACGAAGGAGGAATACCATGCCAAGTTTGTAACAATCTTGCAAATCATTTACCAATAAGAAATGTTAGCCTACTTTAGTAACCACATTGCCGTTACTCTCAATTTGGAAAACAAAGGGAAGAAGGTCAACAAGTGCTCCATTATGTTGACACATATGTCAATAAAACTAACTCGATGGACAAGCACTAGAAATGGATTGTAACAGTTTTAGCAATGCCTAACAAGAAGGCAATAACTTGTTATTCTAGACCGGTTATAAATGTTTATTTATGACATTGGTTCCCAATCACATATGAGGAGACACATGTTAATTCTCCAAAACCGCAACCAATTCAGGAAAAGGGAAAAAAAATTGTTGGTGAATGATCCAGAAAAACCTCTCCTAAGGTTGTCACCAAGGAACAATTTATTAATGAACGTCAATTGATGCTTTCAACTAACATATCACCCAGGCCAATACATTAGTCACATTGGTTGAAAATATGAATTAAACCATTAACATCCAAAGACTAGTTGAATCCAAAACCAACCAATTTGCCACCAAAGAAGAAACCTTGCACCTATCAATAAATCATGATTATGGAGGGAGGAAATGAAGATACGGAGGCTAATGTTATTATGCAACCTAATGACAAATCAATAAGGATGGAAAGTGATCAAATCTAAAAGGACAAAAGTGAACATGATTTTGCACAAGTAATAAACCAAAAACCTTTACTTGTTCAAGAAACTTCTGCTCCTATAAAACAAATTAGCAACCCATTATCAAAAGGTACTAAACTGGTTCAACCAGTTCAATCTAAACATGTTCAACTAATTCAACCTAAACCTACTTACATTTTTCTTGAGATGTTGATAATTTACATCCATGTTTCAACATGAAAGCCTAAAACATGCTACATTTTTCTTTGAACAAACAACCTTAGTTGCCTAGATTTAATTTTAAATAATTGATAGTTTAGTCGATTTGAAAACTAGGTAAAATTTTGTTGAGAGCATGTTAGAGGACACAAACAACTAGCTATAGGCTCGTTGCTTATAATTGGTTAGCCATAAACAAGCATTGTAGAACAAGGACAAGGAATTAGCTACTATGAAAGTTCAACTCAAGTTCAACAATAAACATTTGGTTGCCAAAGGTGTTGAAGTTGAAAAGGCAATAAAAAAATTGAAACTTTACCACATGAGTACAATGAGTTGAACTAAGTTCATTTCAAAACTAGAAATGACTTAAAGACTTTATAGATTAACTATAGCGATAATAGTTGACAAAGGTCAACATTGACATGGAGAATTGTACCCATGAACTCTAGGTACAAATTCAAGAATTAAATAGCAAATTGGAAACATTTTGTTAAACGCATGGTAAAACTTTTCAAACTAACTACATGGAAAACCAATTGAGGGAGTTTGAGGAATTACTTTTTGATAATGCCTTGCTCAAGGGGCAAAACCAAGCTTTGGCAAACAAAAATCTAAAATGGAAGGAATAGTGGCAAACTATATAAGAGATTACAAAAAAATAGATACAAGATAAATTAGAATTGACTTGTGCAGATGAATAAGCTTACTTGAATGAAGTGGTTGCATACCGATTATAGTTTCGAGGTTATGCATATGATTGGCTTAATGACAAACTAGTTGAGGTACTTCTCAATGTTTCTTAGAAGTTTTCACATGTGCAAACAACATTTGCAGTTGTAAGTTATTGGAGTTAATTTGTTGTCATTACCATTAAGGAATTAGAGCCAATAAGAGGAGGATCTAAGTTTACCACTATTTATTGCACTTTTTATTTGCCCACATAATCTATGGAAGTACATGTTATAGTTGTTAATACTTAGGTAGAATAATAAAAAAAACCTGTTACTCCCAAACTTGTTCCATTGGCTATACCATAGATTGGGGTAGGTGTAGAGGTCACATTGATTACTACTATCACACATGCCTATGAAGTTTTTAGGACTTTAAATATAGTATTGAAGGACACACCTATTGTTGAAATATTAAGGTTTGAATTTATTCTTTTGGCTGAACCTGTTGATACAAGAAATGAATAACTTGTTGATGATTTAAATGCAGGTGTAAAACATATAATTTTAGGTGACTAATTTCAAGGATGAAATATGGTTTTCAAAAGGGGATAATGTTAACCCCAGGTTCAGTTATGTACATAATAATCAGTTATTACTAACTAATAACTAGTGAAGTAGTATTATTTTGAAACTATTTCAATTATTATTGGATAATAAGTTCTTAAATTAACTGGTATGTTATGTGAACTAGTAAGTTTTCTATTATAATAATTAGTTGTTAACATAAGAGGTTGATTTAAATTTGTGACCAATAATTCGTAAAAGTTGATTTGAGTTTGTACTAATTAATGACTATTTAAGTTGAAATAACATTGTGATTTGGTACAAATAGGAGGATTTTGAGGATGATAAGGGGATCTTTCTCTTTATTTTTGTAAATCTTGGAGTTTTTATTTTTTGAAACAATATATTTCTAATTTTTTTTCCTTTTTGACTTTATGGAGGATTGATATTAGTTTTGTTTTTGGTGAATAGGCAAGCAAAATCTTAATATTCATTTCATTTTTCCATGTTTTCATATTGGGAATAAACCACACATGTTGATGATTTCAATAAACTAAAATTAAAAATATAGAAGAGGGAAATATGTAAATATAAGGATAAAGAACACCTTTAACATTTGGTTACCCACATAATTGAATTGGGAACCTGATATTAGTTTGGTTCTCAAGAAAACCAAATCTAATTCCAATTTGGGTTATGAAAACTGGACCAGGTTCCAATTTGGTGATTTTTACTAACTTGAACTTGAATTAGTTGTTTGGCCTCTCAAAGTAAGTACCCCACCCAACATTGGTGTAAGATTTGCCTACCAAGTTAGGCTGAAATAAAAAATCAAAGGAAAAGTGCCTAGTAATTAGGTTTTTACTGTGCTTGATTTTCTGAAAGACATGCTTGAAAATAATTTAATTTTTCAAAGGTTTTTCAAATTTCCTAATGAACTACAATTATTTTAGAGTAGGAATAATGCATAAATAGTGCACTTTAATCATTAATCCTAAAACATTATTTCTCCACAAGAAATAATGGAATGAGATCACAACTTTTTAAATTTCTAAAAAGTAATAAGACCAAATGTCATACTTGACGATGCTAGTTGTATCATAAACCTTCTCAACACAAATGACAAGGCTATGTATATGTGCATTTTAAAATTAAAGGGGTGTATACTCTCTTTTAGGAGCCCACCTTCAAAATGTAACCACTAGTTAGATTTGGAAGTTTTATGCCTTCAAAATGAATGCATTGTTAAAATCTTGTATCTTTTTTGCATGAAGCTCTTCATTATATATTATGTTGTTAGAATCCAAAGTAAAAGATGATGATAACAACAATAAAAGATGCAAAAACACAACAATTTGTTTGTTACTAATATTTTCACTACTTAACTTACTCCTAAAAAATCTTGAAAATTTTATTTATGACATATTTATGGAAATGTCTTTAAATAAAATTTTCACATAATAATATAATGCAACACCTTTTTGGGCCATAAGATTTTATTAGTGACTTGTAAATCACGATCCTAAGAATTTTTTAAAAAATTCACTAATCATATTTTGCCACATCAATTTGATTATCTCATTCATTCCATATAAGGATTTGTGAAATTGATGCTTGTGGTTCCTAATGAAAATATGCACCCTTAGGTCCCATGTGTTGATTCCACCCTTCTTCTCTGGCTTAACCTAATTTAAGGGGGAAAAAAATTATATCCTTAATTTCATTGAAATTTGAATAATGCATAATTTCATTTGTCTAATAGACCTTTTCATTGTTAAGCAACAAAATGCCTAACTTGATTGGTAGGTATGTTAATTTTAACTTATTGAATGATTTTTTAGAAAAGAAGTTCATACTAGGGATAGCCTAATTGTAGGAGAGGCCTTAACCCATAATGATAACCTCATTTGAAGCCCATTTCACAATGTTGATAAATTATTTAACCTAATGTAAATAATTGGATGTTACCTTTGTTCACACATAAGGATAATAATACCACCTACTAGTTGATAGGGGCTAGGTGCGCTATGTTTGTTCATGATTTATTGCCAATTAATGGTAAATTTATGGTGACATTCTCCCTTTTTTGCTTTCTCTTTTTGCATTGACCTTTTCCCAATTGCTTTCAAAGTTGTTGTAAGGCCTCACTTTCCTTTCATTCTATACTCTAATGTTTCATTTTGTTCTCAAATTTTTGCTTCATTGTTGTTTTCATAGTATGCTCTCACATTTCACTTTGCTTTCACAAGATGTTCTCACTTTGTTTTCATAGTTTTAGCATCATGACATCACCTTGTTCTCATTTGACTTTCATAATTGTTATCTTATAGCATTGCTTGGCCTATTTTTTTGGGTAACCTTGATCTTTATATTGTTTGTAATGTTAATAGGTTTCATTGTTTATAAAATGGTCATTTGTGCAAGATTTTGCCATGACATTGTGACAACTATTTTTTTTGTTATGTCTACAATGTTTCATTGTGCATCTCCATTATTTACATCATTGAACTTCTTCTATTACTTGCAATGTCAATCTTCCTTGTTTGCAATGCATCCATTTGTACACAATTTTGTTACCACATCACTTTGTTCTCTTTTACAAGAGTTCGTTTATATATATATATATATATATCATCTTTGCTTTGTAATGTTGTGAAGGAGTGATGAAGCAATGGACCTTTGTCGATGGAATGATAGATCTTTGCTATTTTACCATCCTAGTTTTTGAATGGATAGAATACTACAAATGATAGTAGTGAAAATGTAATGGGAATCTAGAAAATTTGAAGAAAATTTATCATCAAACACATCCCTACCACAACATTATCTCAAATTGTTAAGCACATGTTAACCTCCTAGGTAGGTAATACACCTCAACTATATATTTACCAAGTTTATGAGTATATGTGAACAACATTTTGATATTAATGATTTAACAACTCTTGTATTTAAATGTATGAATTAACCTTTAAGAACTATATTTAATAAAGAAAAGTTAAGTTTTGACTTGGACATCTTGGTTACGTCTTAGCAAGGGATATTACAATGTTTCTAAGCATCATTTTAATTTCTATTGTAATAATAAATGTCGATTCATTAATTAAATACAAAGTTGTGTCATCTTAAGGATGAATAGAAGTGGGGGGGGGGGGGGGGGGGGGGAAGAAAAAAAAAAAAAAAAAAAAATGCTTTTTTTTTTTCTTTCAAAAAAATAAAAAAGGGAAGGTTTTCCGGTTTCCCCTTTTTTTTTCCTTTCCCTTCCCCCTCCAGAGGGACGGGGGAAAGCCGCCG
>Ga0116227_10005922_pt1 | contig 25229 bp, 24 predicted proteins | sample S1TSphgellanicum_FD_89693 | JGI IMG/M metagenome (GOLD analysis project Ga0116227, IMG submission 89693) | Host-associated microbial communities from peat moss isolated from Minnesota, USA - S1T2_Fb - Sphagnum magellanicum MG | ecosystem: Host-associated > Plants > Peat moss > Unclassified... | reverse complement strand
TTTTATTTTTTTTTTTTTTTTTTTTTTCCCCACCCCCCATTTTTTTCCCCCCCCCCTTCATTTCCCCTTTCCCAACCCCCCCCCCCCCAATCAACCTTTTTATGTTGGTCATATGTAGTGAAAAGTTATATTAAAAATTAAATTTTTTATAACCAAGTGCTTTATGCTTCAAATGGCTAGCTAAGAATATATCACATTAATTGACTACATAACAAAATTGACCAAAAAAGTAATACCCAACTCTTTACTTTTTAACCCTATATATATATATATATATATATAAACAAAGGTTATAATATTAATGTACAAAATGTGTTTAACATATGGGAACACACAAAGGTTCAATAAAAAGGGAGGATAGGGGGAGGGTGAGCTGGTGGGATTTGGCCTTATTTTCGAACCTTCAACCTTGCTCAAAGATTTCACTCACTATAATCAAATTTAAAATATGTTTTACTCCTTTAATTGTTTACAATGTATAACTCATGTATCTAAATAATGAAACTAGGAGCTAATGCAAATGGCATCATAATATTTGCAAAGTTTAAAGAAAGTATGAATTATTTTAATTTTATAATTTTTGAATTGACACTATATAACCTTGGATTAATCCGAAGGTTTTTTGCTAGCTAACAGTTTATAGTACTAGCACATTCTATATATATATACACATATAGGTCATAAATATTAAGCTTTTCATTGCACATTAAAGTAATTTTTTCAATTTTTCTTTTCAATCAAATATACTATTTTAGTGACCACATGTTAAATTTATTTATTTTTCATTATTTTTTGGTTGCATGTTTTACTTTTTTTATCATACTTGAAACTAAATTATAAAATGCAAGTTTACATTAAAAACTTGTATTCAATTTTCAATCACACATTAAGTTACATGCTTTTTCATTTTTGTCTTGTTTGCTTGCAGGTATTATTATCTTGGTTTTAAAGTAATTTGATATTTAATTTCTTTCATTATCATCTATTGACTTGTTCAATTATGAATGAAAACATGATATTGGAAAACATGTATTGAATTTTTGGTTGCACATTTTTTAAATCATTTCTTTGTTGCACATTAAAATTTATTTTTTCACTCGCAATGTTTTTTTTGGGTAATTATTTTTATTTAGTTACTTAAAATCATTTTATAGTGAATTTTAACAAATGCCACCTTGCATTTACCATTCACCATGTTTAATTTGGTGGACTTCAAAACAACATTTGGAATGTTAAGTCACACATTTTATAAGGAACAAAACCTTTTTGAGAATTGGTTTTTTCAAAATTTTATGTAAATGCACGTATTTCAAAAATTACATAATGTCTTTAAGAATTATGCAGTGGAATATTTATATTTGATTGATGAGATAGATGGAAATCTTATGCTATGATGATAAACAATATCATTGAAAGCTTGCTTTAACTAATGTGTAATGAAATTGACTTTGAAGTCAAAAAAAATAAGAAGACGTATTTAAAGACAAGGCAATGTTCATTGCACATGAATTGCACAAGAAGAGATGGTCTTTCATTGTTAATGTTATTATATAAAACATCAAGTTTTAAAAGTTTACATGTACATAATGTCCATTATGGCAATATAAAAGTGTGTAATAGTGCACCAAGGCAAACAATGGAAATCTTATATCGAACTATGGTATGAAATTATAACTTGCAAATTTTTTTGTACTATCCTAAATTGGATTACATATTTGGCAATGGTATTGTTGAGGTAACAACATATGACAAGCGAATCACTTGGATCGTGTTTTGGTGAATAATATATGTGAGGGGAAAGTAATTGTAGGTGAAGATGGTCATGAAATAAAATAGATAAATTTAGAAGTAGATTGAGTTGATTGAGGTTTTTTTTCTTTGACTAGTTTGAATCAAACAAAGGTGAAGATCATAGAAAAAGGCATTACCATTTTTCATCATGTTGAACAATAGATTATAATAATGCATGATGATAACTTTTGAAAGTTGATGTACATTAACTCAATGAACACCAATCCAAGAAATGTGACCTTGGAATTTGAGGCTTCAAATCAAAGGATTAAGAGCTTCAATGTGAAAGAAAAACAACTAATAAAAAAAGCCCCAACAATATTTCATCTTCTTTTCCACCACCACTTGATTTGACTAACAAAACAACCTTGCGACATTAAATGTAAAAATAATTCAAATTATTAAAAGTCTCTTTGATGCCACAATTTCAATTAGTTATTAATAGTTTTGAATTGCTACAAGTTTCCTTAATGCCACATAACCAAGTAATTAGTGTTCACAAAGTTCAACCCGTGGGAAACTAGTTACCACATTATAACATCAATGAATCAATTGACCTTTTTGCACAAAATAGTGATAATCGAGATTTAACAATTGATCATGGGACTACACATCATCAAAAGGCTGGAATCAAATTGATCCCAAAACCTACATTTAAATCAATTTTAAATCAAAAAAATATGGTCCACTACAATCGTAATCTAGAGGTGAAAGTGCATCCAACTTTTGAACCCACCAACCTTGCAAGAATGTGGTCAACACCTCCTCAAAGTATTAATTCCCTAATCAATGGCAATGTAGTTCCAACTAGGAGAATAATAATAGTTATACATCCACCATTCCATTTTGTAATGTTCAAGTATCAACAACTTCATCAACTTGGATCTAAAAATGGAACAAGTAGGTGGTGGCATTGTTGGTGATAGTAGCAATCATGACAACGCAAAACCTATTTATGGATACAAAATCAAATTAATTACATTTAACAAACATGATTTTATCAACTTCTTCACATTAGGTTTAACTAATTCAATAGTGTTGCAAATATCCTTAATGCCACAAGGCTATGAAACAACTTGACATAATGAACATTTAGTTCAACAAACCTAAAAATAATGATAATTGTGAGTCTAATCCATTAAAACATTTGAAAAGATCAATTTGAATTTGTTCATGAAGTTGCATACCACATGAAATTGTCCATCTTTAAGCTAATTTACTTGGGAGACCCATTAAAAAACATATTTGAAAAAAGATAAAAATCAAGTGATGTAAGGAAAACAACATGCCAAACTAAATGGAAATTACCTATTACTATAAATCATGCAATTGCAACTATACCAAAATAAGGTTCAATTTGCACCGGAGTTGTTGCACAACAACAACAATGTAATTGACATTGTGATAAATATTAAGCAATGATATTAGGACCTTTTGTGTGATGAAGGAAAATAATATGGGTGTGTTTTGCTTTGCTTTTGTTTATTTGCCATCCAAGTTTATATCAAAATTGATGCAAAAGTCTAATCTTTTTAAATGTTGTCATAAGTTTAGAAAATGTTTCTCTTATAGATATTTACTTTGGAGATTATATTGTCTTTCTTCTCAAAACAAAAAGTTGAAAATTCAAAGTAACAACATGTTGTAGATTCAAATAAACATGTAAATTCAAAATAACATGTTGTTGGAAAATTAGAAGAATTGTATAATCTTAAGAGAGTTGTGGCACATCTACAACACCAATAATAACAAGTAATTTATAACAACATAATGATAGGTTATATAATCATAAGCATAACAAGTTGTTGGAAAATCAGAGGATCCATATTTTAGGGGAATTGTGGGACATCTACAACAATGACAAATATTGTTGCTACAATCCAAAAAAACTAAATTTGTTAAAGAAATGCAACACATTTGACAACAAACATTGAAGCAACAACCCAACAACAAAACATGAATGTCTTATGGCTTCATGGTTTCAAGTAGTGTTGGGTGGTTCTTTTAGTTTTTAAAGAACTATGGTTCAATTTTTTTGAAAATTCATCATAAGCAAATTTGGATACTTATCTGTCTATTTCAAGCAAGCTAAATTGACCATTTCAAAATGCATCATCCTAAATTATTTTCTTGTTAGTTTAAACATGTATTTTGTGTATTGTTCCTAATGGCCTTACACTTATGGATGGTGGTGCATATATAGGTTGGAGGTTTTGTTAAAAATTTCTAACATTGGAAAGGCTAGTTCAACATCAATATCCACTTCCATTGTTATTTCTACAATTGTTATTTCTTTGAAGAGTGGTTAGAATGTTGGCTTTCATAGCTACTAGTTAAAATGTAAATAAGAAAGTTCTAATGATGCATGTTTTGTCCCATCCCTTCATGATTATTGATTTCATAGTTTTTACCTATATCCATGTTTCATGTAACCAACCACAAATTTTAAGTTTCAAGTTGCACATTTAAAAATTTACCATTGGCTTCTGATAATTAATATGGTCTTTAATAATTTGAGAAATCCATGAATTGAAATGAACTTTGAATGCATGCTTGAATGGCTCCTGGAAAATCACATTTGTTAGATATAATTCATTTGTGCAATTAGTAAGAACAAAAATCAGCAATATGTTTGCATTTTTTTTATCCAATCTAGAATTTTTTATTGATGGACACTCCAACAATTTATTATTCACACCATCTTTTGCTCCTTATTTAACCCCAAAATTTGAATTTTTGATTGCATGTAAGGAAGGAGAATGTTTGTGAAAAAATTCTTAGTTGTTTTTAAGGATGACCAATGGTTTTCACTAAAAGTGAGGTCCCAACCATCTCTGATACAATTTTTTTATCTTTAGTTGTTTAGTGGAAGTGTTATGAATGTAATGCTAATAAACACAATTTGTGGTGGAAGTACAACATTGGACAATACCACAATTGTGATTTGCCTTTTATTTTCCAAATTTAACATTTGCATGTTTGGTACCTTTTGATTCTTAGGTTTTTCCACCATCATTAAGGACAAGATGGACTCCGATTTGATCATTATTCTCAACAAGTGTTAGTGGAATGGAATATGCTTCACCAAATAAACAACTCAATAAGCCTTGGTGTAACCTTGAACAAGCTAATTTGCTAGAATTTTCTTTGCAATACTTGTTGTCACATAGTAAATCCAACACATGTAATGTTTCATGAATTGTCTAAACCATTTTTTTGTGATAGTAAACCTTCCACATCCAAGTCTTATGAGTTTAGGAGCGATGGATTGTATCATACCTTTGAAGATGGGTTGCACAATATTTGTTGATAATGCTTGGCTTATTTATTTCCTTTTTTGCAAGATGCACACCATTTTAGCTCTCAACTTGGGATGTTCTTCAAGTTTAAGCATGTTCTATTTACACATTTTCACTACTATCACATGTTATGCAACCTAAATATAATTTCATTTAACATCCCATCCTTTGTAAGCCATTTCCACATTGTTCTTTTGGTTAATTTTACATATGGACTAGGAATGCTTAATGATTTATAAGCTCGGTCTACAAGAATGCAAAAGTAGTCTTGTTGCTTCCACAACTTTTCATTGTTATTAAATTTTGTGGCCATAAATGTGGTTGGAACCAATTTTGATATTCCTTTTGTTTCTTCATACATTTTGATGGTCTCTTGTTGTCAATTGCCTTTTTTTTCATCTTCTGTTCATTCAAAAGTTTCACATTTTGTTATTTCTAAGTTTACCAATTGGACAATTCTTTCTCTACACAATGGATGATGTTGCATGTTGTTACTCTCTCATTTCAACAACTTTCTCTTCACAAATTGCATCCTCTTTCCCTTAATATTTTTTGAAATGAAGTAGTAATAAATCTTTGTCCTCCATTGTCCATCATTTTACTCAAAAAATTGAAGCTAAACTTTCAAACTAAAATGTGTAAGTTAAAATAATAAAGGAAAGGTTGGCAAATGTAATAAAAGAATGTGAAACTACGATGTATCAAACACTTAAACATTGAAAATAAAAGTTTAAATTCAAGAACAAGAAATAATATGGTGGGAATAAACATGAACACAACTTGGTGGCATGTATATGCAAGTTGCTATGAACATAATTAGCACTATCGCAACCCTAGCCTTGGGCTCGCGACCAAGGGAAAAGGCTTGCAAGGGTGCTGGCCAAGACTAAGCCCAAGAGTCACATTCTCATGCCCCCAGGAGTGCAAAAGAGTGTGAGGGAAAGAACCTTCACACTCCCAAATGAATTCCCATGTTGGGAGTTGGAGTCCTGGTGGACTCCCGAATGTTTAAAGAATGATTACAAGGGTCAAAATCCAATGGCTCGAGGAGTTTTTCATACCATTCGAAAGCTATTGAAATGTAGATGTTTAAAATGGGCTTGCATGACCCATTTAAAAAATTGAAACACAAGTTATGGCCAAAAAAAAGGCCACGAGTCAAATTAGCAATTTGACTCCCAACCACTAAAAGTTGAGAATCACCCCGATTTCCTTGTGTGTAGGTGGCATGCGACATATTGTTCGTTTCAAACCTCATTTTAATTGAAGGTTTACACACAAAGTTATGGGGCCCCAAAGTCGCAAGAGTCCTAATTTTGGCAATTTCGGGACTCCCATTTGGGAGTCTTGAGACAAAAAGTCATTTGGATGTGGGCTTCAAGTAGAGGCACACAATATACTATAAGGGGGAAGGTGGTGGCTTCCCCCAAGTCCGAGCCGTGGTGAGTTTTGTGAGTTCGAATTTGCCCGTGGTTTGTCCTACCACCAAAAATGTTCCAATTATGCACTAATCACCTTGTGTTGGTTTTGTGCAGGTCCGTGTGAGTAGTTGATGCTTGTCACTCTTCCTAGTCCCATCCCGAAGTTCCAACACACCCCTCTACTTTATCAAAGTGCTACAAGCCAAGGAGTGTGCCTCAATTCCTTACTTTTCCGTTGTCTTCAGTTTGGACTCACATTTGAGTCCATTAAGGAGCTTGGGGGTTTGTCAAAGATTATCATTTTTGCAAGCAAATCCAATGTACTTAATTTATTGAATTTTAATTTTTTTCACATGTATTATAGTCAAAATTTTCAAATTTTTTTACTTTTGTTAACAAAATGATAAAATGAAAAAAAAAAAAACTTGATTTTGGGGTGTAATCACAAGCAAAGGAGCCAAAAACCATGTTAGAAAATTGTCAACTTTTTCAAAATTTTAATTTTGTTAGATATGTTTTTATGGTGCCACTTTAATGTCATGGTAGTCATGGGAAGTTGTGCTAAATGACTAATATGAGTGTTGAAGAATTCAAAATAAAAATTGAAAAAAACATATTTTGGGTTTTGGTTTTAATAAAAGACCTTTGAACTTGAACAATAGTTCCATCAAAAGTAGTCAATTTTGTAAATTACTAAGCTAAATTGAGTCTTTTAATAATGGAATTTTGATGAGAAAAAAATTGAGATGATTTTAAGTGATTGCCCACATGCAAAAAACATTTACAATTTGAAATTTGTGGAATTTGAAACAAAATTAAATTAAAAATCTATTGAACATAATTTTAAAATTTCAAGAGTCCTTTAACACATGTAAATGGGGTGTAATGTATATGACATCTAAAATAAAAATATATTTTATGTTAAAAAAATCACAAAATAATTAGCATATTTTCATATAATTTGAAATTAGGATAATTTTTCAAAACGGAACATAAAATTTGGTAGAATTTGTACACTTTACAAAAATTCTTAGTTATTCATCAAAAGTTAATGCAAAAAATACAATGTATTGAGAAAATTATATGTAGTTTTAGTTACATATTGCAAAAGGTTCCATCCAAAAAATTCTTTCTACGAAAAAATGTAAATGACCAAAAAAAAATGTAGTCCTTAAATCCTTGTTATTGTTGGCTCATTTGATTATGCTTACACCTTTTGAGAATTGAAACCACCAAGCACTGAAACTAGGTTCTTGGTCCTGTTTATGTGTGGAACCACAACTGGAATTTCCTTAGAAATAATTTTTTAAAAAATAAATTAATTAAAAAAAAAACTGAAATTGAGAGTTAACCAGAGGGTAACCGGTGGTTCAGGTCGGAGTTACACAAAACCGGACCAAAATCAAGTCTGATAGAACTGGAATCAGAATGTATTTGTTTGAAGAACCAGACCCGGTTGGTTCCTTTTTTGTGTGGAACCGGGATCAGGGTCCTTGTAAAATTTGTTTAGAAACCCGAACTAGAGTTTCGAGTACCTTATTCATTAAAGTCAAGAACTGCCCAACGCTGGTCAGTACACGGTACCAAGAATTTGATACCCATCTCCACCCTTCATTATCCCAAAACGAAAGGGCTTACTTAGGCCCACTTTAGATGGCTCCAAGGTCCAAATTCCTACGAACCAATTTGGACTCATTTGAAGCAAATTGAATCCTTGAGGTGGACCTTACCTTGAACCCTGGCTTGCAAATCTTGGTTCTCCAAATCATGAGCTCTTCTTTTAGGTCTTATTTTTGTCTCCAAACCAATTGATTTTCCTTCCATAATCACTCAGAGAAAATTTCTAGTGTATATGGAAGGCACCTTATATTCATGAATTTCTCTCTTAGAAATTGGGAGGGATATTATGCCTACTCCTCAAAGGTGGGAGGGAAATTATACCTACTTATAGGTGTAAGAACCCTCCCACCTACATAGGTTTGGTTCATGATAAATTTTGCCTCATGCTTTATGATAAGTGGGGGACATTTTAGCCCATGGGTGGGGGACATTCCCCAAATGGAGAGCCGGACTAAGCTATTGCCTTGCTGTAGGCCCTTTATTTTGAGAATGCCCCCACCCTAGGGCTTTACCCTACACAAAATGGTGCCATGGTACTATGTAGGTTTAGCCTCAATTTGCCACTTTTTGGTCTTGGACCCTCGTCTAAAGGCCAGGGGTCCAATTTATGGCGCTCAGCCAATAGGATTGCTGTATTTCATTGGGCATTGCTTACACCTTGGAGCCTCATCTAAAGTGGCCCTTAAAGAGGCAAGACAGTTTGGAAGATTTTTGTTGCGTGAAATGAAATGAGTTTTCTGCCATTTGGAAGGGATGCACATCTTCTTCTTCATCTGCATGAGCTCAGAAGATGAGTAGGGCAGCAAATTCTGAAAGGTCTACAGTTGTGGAAGAGAATAGAATGACTCCTCCTGAACAAGTAAAAGGAATTGCTGCAGCAGGTCAAAAATTCACACATGCTCTCTTTGCAATATGAATGTCAATTGGAGGATTTTTGGATTTCTCTGTTCAATTGCTTTTATGTCCATTCCTCTTCTGGCTGTGTTTTGTGATGCTTTGGCACAAATCTGCAATGTGGGAAAATGTGTCACAGATTGGTTTGGAGCACATTTATTAGGTCAGTGAAAAGACAATCTGTTGTTTTTCCATTTTTTTATTGCAATTTGCCTCAGGAGCTTTGCATCCTTCGGAAGCCATACAAAGTTTCTCTTATTCTGGAAACCGCTGTCAGTAATCAGCGTTTTTTGACCTGATGTGATTTGGATCTTTATGGCACCCATAGTTGACGGATGCAGGGCCCACTGAAATCATGATGATGAGCTTCTTCACAAGCAATGCTCATTCGTTGCAGCTGAATGTGCACCCTCATCTAAAATCAGTACAATGATCACCTGTATTGATAACTCAAATTTCTAGATTGTATTGCTCTCTGTCGTTGTTTGCCAATACTGCCTACTTTAGATTCTTCTCATCATTATTCAAAGAGGAAGCTCCATACTCTTTGGATTGTTTCAACTGAAGCTCACAGATGATTCTTGACAGTGTCATGGGTCAGAGTGAAAAAGGTAACTAACTGTGATTGTTTGATTCTGCAGGCAGTCTAGGTAATGTGATGGGAGCTCTACTTAAAGCATTGCCACGCACATGGTCATTGTGTCATGGTAACTGCTACCTTGTGTTGACTCCCAAGACATAAAGTGTTGTTATACACCTTAGGCTGTAAAGAATATGGCAAATTGGATTCACAACTTGGGCCAGTTGAAATGTTGGTCAAGCTGGAAAGCCCATGGGATCCTACACTAATTGCTCAAATTATCCAGTGTTTTTAACAAGAGGTGATGGTAGAGCTTTCACATTTGAAAAGCAATCAATTGCAACCCTGGCAATTCTTGCAACTTCATGCTGCTTCATTTGATCTTGTGAACAATTTTCTGAACCCTCCAGAATGTATGGAAAAGGAAGATGAAAGAATTCTACTTCTCCGCACCAATCTTCCATGCATATGGGTAGCTTGTGTCTGAGGTATGGTTGTATTCAAGATTTGTGCTGGGTGCAGGTCAGGGCTCCTCGATGCAGCAACTATTTAGATGCTTGGGAAACTGGCATCTGTAGGACATACAGTGTTTCAGGTCAGGTAGCAAATCTCTCACCCTTACCTGCTTCTCATGGCCATGCAGGATTTGGTTTACTTTCATATCGAAACCCTAGCTGCCTGCAGCTTCTCTTAATAGCATTAATATGCAGGCAGCTAGGTTTCAATAGGAAACTGTTAATTAGTCCTGCATATGACTCAGTTTGAGTTCTTCAGAATACTACAGAACACAGAGTTAATGTTTGTACTTACCTCATATTAGGGATGTATTGTTCTCAACAGGGAAGGTCATGGTTGACATGCACACAGGAGGTGTTGTGATGCATGATGCTCCACAAGGCTGCTGTGGAGGTGAGACTAGTCTTTCTGGCATTTGGTAGCTTGGGTGGGGGTTGGTTCGACTCTTGTGCCTGACTTGTATGAAAAGCCTGGATGTTATTGATGCTCTTGTAACTACAGGTGCCTTGGCATATGCCATGTGGGGGTGTCTGCCATAGAGATGGCAATTTGGTCTTCATTGCCTATGATTGGCAGACAGCCTTGCTGCCAGTATATTTGCAGGCATACGATTGAGACAATGGCTTGATGGAATCTACTCGTTCTGTCCTTGTCATCCATAACATGGCCCATCAGGTTTGTTCTTGAATCCCCTGCCTATCAGGATTAACTAGTTGCATACGTCAAAAACTTGTTGAGTACTTGATGTGTCATTTGTTTATGCAGCTTCCAAAACATCAAGTTAGAGAGTTTTACAGAGTGGATTCAAACAGCAGCAGGTTGGAGTTTGCTAAGGAAGTGAAATGCAAGTTGTATTTCCCAGAAAGCACATAAGTGGTGTAGAAGTCAATTTTCAAATGTGTTGGAGACATGTGCTAGGACCTGAAACTGTTGCCAAGATACATAGATAGGTCATGAGTTGTGACATGTTACACAACCTCATTTTGAGATCTAGGTAGCATTTGCAGGGCCATGGACCAGTGTCAGACTATGCAAAGCTGGGGTTATCAGACCATTACACTGATAGATTCCATTTATTAGGTTCAATTAGAGTAGAACACATGAATGTTTTCATGGCAGGTTTGAACACAGCTCATCAGATTGTGACCATTAGCCATGGGTATGTAGGAGGGTGTCAAACGCCAGAAGGAGGGTGGGGATTGGATGGTGTGTTTGGGATCACAACTGGAAGCTGAGGGGAGTTGTGAATGGAATTGATGACATTGAGTGGAATCCCAAGGTGATCCCTGCCTTCAGAGTGATGGTTACAGCAACTACTCCCTTGAAGCTTTAGTGACTGCCAAAGCAATGCTCACCACGCACAGGCAAACCCAGTGGTGAGCATTGCTTGTTCACAGAACTCCCATGAGCAGCTGATTATGTTCACAAAACTCCCATGAGCAGCCGATTATGTTCACAGAACTCCCATGTGCAGCTGATGATGTTCACAGGAAAGTTGTTGACTATATCTGTTGCTGCCAATATGATGGAAAGCTTTTTTCAGGTTTATCAGATTTCTTCTCTTGTTGATGGTAATTTTGGCAGGAAATGAGTACAAGGACATGCTGGCAGATTTTTCACTCAGTATGTGCTGGTGTAGGTATAGCAGTGGTTACATCAGCAGCAGCATCATCAGGGGATGAAGCTCTAGCTGTGGAAGGAGCTGGTGCCATGGGTAAGAATTGCCCAGGACCTGGTCCTGTTACTTGTAAGTTCCCCTTTCTTTTTCTGTCTAGTGGGTATTGAGCAAATGACCACCCTCCAACCTCACCATTGTTATGACAAGGCTCTACTTCTGTGTAAAACCTCCTCACAGAATGTAGCACCAAATTCCAGGAGTTTGCATTCAAACTGCAAAGAAGCTCTCACATGGACTACATTGTCTCAGTTAAGAATTTTTTCACTAGCTTTCCAAGCAGTTTCTCAACCAGTTATGAATGGCTTCAGAACAGGTGCAGGTGCGTGTGTTGGGACAGGAAAATGGAAAGCTCTGAACAGGAAGTGATGCAAAGACATCTACGAGTTCACAGAATTCCCTAATTGCTACTGTAAACTGTCTTTGCCTTCCACCGATTCTCCCACAACAGTCATTGATATGAAAGGCAATATATGACTTTGGCAATGCCAGAGGAGAATTGATTTTGAGCATCCAAAGTTCACATGGCGTCTTGAACCCATACATCACCATGTTGTGGATGTTGTCAAATGTCTACTTGCTATTCCCTTGTTTTTTGGTTCTTCTTTTTTCTGATGTGCTGATTAAGTGTATGAGAGCATGGAGGGTGTGGAAAGCTGGTGTGCCTGTGCCCTGTATGCTTAGGAACAGGCCAAGCCAACAACAAGGGCTTATTGCAAAGACCTGATTCCTGTTACTGGACAAGATGTATCATAGTTGCATCCTACCCAGTATGTAATATTATTTTGTAGTTGCTGTTGCTATGATTTTGTGCATGTCTATTTACTGTAAATTTTTTTGATGAGGCTCCTTATTATCTCTTGGAGATGACTCAAAGTTTGAGTCCAAAGACCTCCCAAGGGTGCAACTTACTCATAATGACTACATTAGCCATTTGCTCTTCTTGGGTTCAACCGCACTTGTAATCAGTTTCAAACTTGAAATCAAGTTCTTTGCATTTGCAAGCATCCTCGAGGGTGCTTGAGAAATCAAGTTGGATGCAAGATTTGTACCCATTTACATGTGTCAGGAAAAAGGCTTTCAAGGGACATGTGATGAGTATTCAAGTTCATATTCAAATTGGGAGTTTCTCTTGTTTGTTGCATTCTTGGAACTTGAACTCGCTTCATTCATACATGGAGTTTTTGAGAAGCCTGGCATCCATAATGGGATTGTCTAATGATGTGCAAGTATTGCCATGACAAATACATAGGTGACATCTGTGTATTTCTTCATTCTACCCTACGACCACATTATTATTTTACCATCACCCTCAAAGTCTTCCACACTTGGTCAGAAAAGCATCAAAAGTGAGGCTCTGCATGTTGTCACAGTTGTAGAAACACAAATCTTTTTACAAATCATGCCCTCCTGCTTCTGGGGACACTTTCTTCCCTCTAAGACAAGGAAGAGAAAGAAGTGGCAAACTTATGCCATTCATTGGTGGATTTGCATGGCAATTTTTATCATTCAACAACTAGTGGGTACCCATGACCTTCGGGCACTGTGAAGTCCCCTGGTTTCTTTAAACTTGGTTCATGTTTTAGTTTTTTTTAAAACTTTTATCTTTTTCTCTTTTTTTTAATGTGTTTTCTGTTTTTATTATTATTTTGTATAATAAAAATAAAGTGTTTCTTTTTCACTTTTATATTTTTGTTTATTAGGATGCAAGTTTGAAGTTTGGAGAAAGAAGATACACTTCATTCTTTTTCAAATAGGGTTTTTTTTCATTATTATAAGTTTTATTTTTTACTCCTTATTTGGTTTCTTCATTTTTGTAATTTTTTTTCTTTTAAAATTATTTTACTGTATTTTCCTTTCCTTGTTTCATTTTTTTTTCATTCTTTTTTTATAATTTTTGCGTTTTTATTTATTTTTTGTTTATGTTTGTTTTATGTTTTTATTTTTTCTATTCTCATTTTGTCTATCTTCATTTTTTTAAATTTTTATTTATTTATTTATTTAGTTTCTAGTGGGTACCCATGACCTTTGGACATGATGAAATCCTTTGTTTCTTTAAACTTGATTCATGTTTTAATTTTTTTTAGAAATTTTTATCTTTTTTATTTTTTATCTCGGATGATGGGATGAATGACAATAAATGATAACGAATAATGGGATGGATGGATGGAAAGAACGACCAAACACCACCGCAAGCAAACAAAATCAAGAATATTATATAAATAAATCTTTTTACAAATCATGCCCTACTGCTTCTAATGACACTTTCTTCCCTCTAAAACAAGGAAGAGAAAGAAGTGACAAACTTATGCCATTCATTGGTGGATTTGCACGACAATTTTTATCATCCAACAACTCTTCTGTTTCAGAGAAAGAATGTGGGTTAGGCTTCCAAAAAGGTGTCAATCACACCTGCAGAGGGGCAGGTAGTCTTTCACCACCATTGCAGACAACATTCTCGCAACTTTTGTTCATCAAGCTTGGATTTGAGATCTTTGAGCTTTGACTTAATATATTCAAATCTCAAGTCAAGTTTTTTGAACTTCCTGTCGAGCTTGGATTTCATATTCAAATTTCAAGTCAAGCTTTGGGAACTTGGACCAAGCTTTTGGTCAAGGAGGCTCTTCATTTGAATTTTCGTTATTCTTGGTTGAGTGCCACTGAACCAGCAGCCAAGACTGCTCCAACACCCAAGACCCATTTGAGCTCCCTATAATATTTCTGAAATCCCAAAACCAAAAAAGAGCTATCTTTCTTTATGGCAGCATATGAACAACAAAATCTTTCACAACAAAATATTTGGGCTCGGTACTTGCCTCAATAGTCATGAACTTCTCAGCATGGATTGGAGTCTCCACACGAGAGGAAACGAAGCGAAATGCCTTGAGTAATGATTTCACAGCCATTGCCTTTAAGGTAGTATCTGCAATGCAAAAGATCTCTACTTACAAAATATCCATGATGTGAGGAAAAGATCTCAATTTATTTGTGGAGGGGCATGCAAAACATGGCAAGGATAATGTTAAGTTTTCCTTTTTAAAAACCTGATCAAAGGTTCTTTTTCAAAGGTTTCCTTGATCTTTGATCTAGGCAGTAAGTGCTTGGTTCGCTAGGTTTTTTATAAAAAAAACCTTTGAACGTTTGTTTGCGTTGATCTTTGATTTGGGTAGCAATGTTTGGTTGCTTAGGGTTTCTTTTTGACTCTGGTTTTGCTTTTGATTTGATGTTTGCAAGGAAGAACAAAGAGTGAACAATCTCAGTTTCTCGTCATTTTGCATATTTGCTTATTTTTCCCTTCTTCTGCTGCTCATATGGATCGTCGTTTGGCTGTTTGGAGAAGGTAGAAGACCAATTTCGTGAGGAAGGGATTCCATCTGCAGTGAGAAAAAACCAACCGGACCTTCACCCTGAAAAAATTAATGTGTCGCAGAATATGAAGATGAATTAGGTTTTAGCAGAATTCTGGCAGACGCTTTGAAGGAATTTGATGTTGAATATGAAGATGAATAAAGATTCTGGCAGAGGTTTTGGAATCAGAGATGAAAAGCTTTGAATTCTATGTGATTTGAACACGTCAGGATTGCAGGAGAATTGGGTTGGCTTTGATTTGAAGCTTGAAGGCCAGAGAAAAGGAAAAAGTGTCCAAAAGGAGATCCACGATATCGATCGTGCTATCATGGAGTGGGATAACATTCTGCCTCAGTGGAGTAGCAGTGTATTTTCTCAGTCGGAACACGGGTAAAGACGCCTAAACCCTGAAGTCTGTGCAAAGAGTGAACCAACTTCAAGACCCTGTTTTATTACTACAATCAGCGTGCAAAGTACTTCTAGTCATGGTTTCAGTGGCGGGCCGAGTTGGCTCAGATGTGCCCATCACTTGCGAACACAGCAGTTTGTGAGGAGTGATTCTTGAAGAAATTGTGGGAACAACACGTTTTGAAGCACAATGACACGAGGCCGTGGATTCAGGACTCCGCTTGCATGCTCTCTGTTAGCAGCTTCATGGTACTTGGAAGCCGGGGTCTACGTAGTGGGTGTAAGAAATGCCACTAGGATGGGGCTCACGGTGAGGTATTTGAAGAATCTAGCTGGTCTCTAGTCTGTGGCACTCTTGACTACTTGCAGGGTCTGAAAATACTTGGAGTGAAAGGGTGAGAAGGTGTTGCCCTTGCAGTTGTGGGTGAAGCAGCACAAGAGGATCACACGTTGATCATAATTCACAAACCACACAAGGGCCCATTCTATATGTATAGGAGGCCCTGCACGCAGGCCCTTTTCCTACGGAAATCAGAGCTGGGATTTTTTCACTTTTTAGAAATAGTGACAGGCTGGCTGGTACCTTCGGCTAGTCAGAAGATCTCAGTACAGCCTCGCTCGTACCTTCCACGGCAGAAGATCCCGCTTGCTGAAAACAGGTTTCTTCAGGCAGGTAAGGGAGCTGAAAATACAAAGGAAAAATCCAGGCAGTGCTTTCCCTGAACAACATAGAACAACTGATAATGAACCTGGGGAATGTTGTACTTTTTTCTTTTCCTTTTTTGCTCACTTTGAGCATAATTTTTGGGTTTTCTTCTTGGCTTGTAAATAGTTTTGCAATCTCATATTTGAATCCTGTTTTTAATTCGTTTCTTAAACACTTTATGAACTTTTTAATCAGACATCTATTTTATTTTGTTTTCCTTGGTCAGATTTTTTTTCAGCATTGAATATTTTTTGTAACACCTGAAAATTTGGTTTTGAAGATTTCTTTACATTTGGTTGTTACATGTATTACCTTTTCAGTTACACTTGTTTCTTTTCATTTATTTCTGGATCTCATGTATTAATTTTTGGTTCACAAGATAACTTGTTCCAACTAGGTTTTGAGAATTCTGGGATTAAATTACACAAATTTGGATTGGGTTTTGGTTGGAGGTTTTGATGGAACATGAAAGTAGCTTTAAGCAGCTTCCCATCTACAATATGAATTTGCAACCTAGCAGCTTGCATTAAAACTTGTAAGTAGGCCACAAGAGTGACATTGGTGAATATGGTGTGTCAACACCTCCATGGAATGAAAAACAGAAGCTGGCCTTCTCCATAGCTTCTCCCACTTTGCACCTTCAGCATTGTGGTGAGTTGCATTCTGCATTGATTTTAAAATTCAAAGTCTTCACAACAACAATCTAGGTGTATTGAAATTCCATTTTCTTAGATAGGGGTTGTACATGTGGTTGTTGATTGATTGAATTTTCTTTAGAAATGGGTAGTGGGTGGAGTTGCAATTAAGTACCTACCACTTTGGATGTATGATTTCAGTTGCATGTAGATCAATGCGCCTGGGGCATTGAGCTGATTCACTTGGACCTGGATGTACTAAAGCCTCCAGCACCACCAACTCCCATCTTCCAGAGCCCGGCCATTCAAAATATGAATCTCTTCTATCTGAAAGAAGGTGAAAAAAGGGTTCTAAACTCAATGAATTGTAGTTATGGATTCTTTAGAGTTCAAGGCATAAGCAAAGATTTCAACCATGGAAACTCTTGGAAGTGCAATTCTTTGCTTACACTTCTGTAAAACCTTGAAACCCTAATTGTTGTGCCAAAAAAAACCCTAGGTATCACAATGTTCATAGAAATATGTATCGATTATCTTAAATTCTAGTACTTCAACATTTTTGCAACTTTTGCAATTGCAGAAATGTTGTGACAATTCACATGATCATTTGGCACAAAGTTGCCTTCTTCTCAATTGGGAATTTGGCTGCTGATTGCAATACATGAAGAGAGAAAAATATCTACCTTCAAACCTGACAGCCCGAAGATGGATATTTGCATTGCTTAAGCTACCCTTCACAGGGAAGTTACAATAAGCAGAGTGCCCTTCATGGTCAACTCCTATGGTGGATTCATACCAATCTCCGATTTCAATGTTTTCTCCTAGAATCTTCTTCAGCTGAGTATTATGTGCGGCTTTCTCTAATGCTTTCCTGCATGTATACAAGAATGAATCAAGGCATGAAAAATGGCAATAGATCACGCATTGCTACACATTAGGATCAATGACAAAAGTTGAAGAATGTCAATGAGATGTAGAAAATGGAGCTAAGCAATGAAGAATTGCAATAGAAATTGTATATGTTTGTAGCTACCTGCTACATTGTTGGAAAACAAGGAAGTTATCATAGAGACAAGTGCTCCCAAAGACAATCACTCCTAGCAATCCAATTGATGTCACCTTTGTACAAATGCTCATCTTCCTCTTGTGAGTACTACTAAATATTGAAGGAACTTGAGCAATACCATCCCTGCACAATTCAGTCTACAAAATGAGCATGGGAGCAACATTGAATTTGTTTGAAGAAAACTACAGACCCCTTGCTCAATTCTTGCATTTCATAAGAATCTGATGATGATGATGAGGTTATCAATCTTAAAATAATGAAACTGGACAACACACTTTGTTGCCCACAATTGTGGTGCTCGAACATGGAGACACCGTCGATGATCACTCCCCCAATGCTTGTAGCTATTGCTCAATACCACTGCAGCATGATCAACTCTGGACTCAACACCCACGCATGAAGCTGAACTAGCTGAACCACCCATCAAAGTAACAATTTTTCTCTGCAAAAATTGCACCTTATTAAAGCTCCAGAAACACATAATTGTTGTTGCACTTCAACTTCCCCACAACAGTCCACAAAAGATTCTAAACAATTGGATGCATTTGCTTCTTCTAAAGCCTACATTGAGCTCCATCCTCCAGGCTTGAAAGAGGTAGGTTATTAAACTAATTTAATATAGATAACATTGATGTGAAAAGGCAAATGTTTATGTGCCTTTTCATATCCATGTAGGTGGGTTAATTCACATTAAGTTTTCAAGCACATGCTAATTAAGTTGATTTTTTGTTCCAAAAGCTTTTGGTTACATTTATTGTTATTTTTTGTTGTAGATAATATTTTTCATTAAAAACCCATTCTAAACATTCGATTTTACCAATTTTGTTCTCTGGATTTATCCAAAGTCTATGGCTTCAAGTGGTTCACATATACATATTTGTATGTGACTCAAAAAAATATTCTTCGAAATAATTATTGTTTCATTACCTTTTTTTTTAAAACATGAAAAGCATAATAACATGTGCCTTTTCATGTCCATGTAGATGGTTAGTGGAAAGTAATGAAATAGTTTTTAAGTATGTTTTATTTAGTCTTATGCAATTATTGTGGTAATACAAATATCAAATCTTTGAGCAATTTAATTATAATTTGATGCATCATTGTATATGAAATTTGAAGAATAAAATTAATCACTTATAATATTAAAAATGCAACTTGGGAAATGCATGCAATTTTTCCTTTGTCCTTATATTAGAATTGAAATATATTGCAAATGATCATATGTATGAATTTACTTGTTCATAGAAGTCTTCCAACATTATTTAAAAAAAGAAATTGAGACATTATTGAAATTAAATCAAAATGCAAATAGAATTTACTTTTCAAACTTTTCATTGGCAACATCTAGATATGTTATAAAACACCCACTACCTAAAAGGTTATTGTTTAATTTTGGAACACCTTGTAAGAACATTTAAATTGCTTCATTTAGTTTGATGCAATTGTTGTGACAATTTCAAATATCAAAGCTTTGGGCAATTCAACAATAATCTGAAATTTTAATGCATCATTGTAAATGAAATTTGAAGAGTAACATCAATCATTTACAATATTTAAAATGCATCTTTCATACCAACCCGACCTTGGTATTGGGTATTAAAATTGATTTTTGGCCAGTTTGAAACAAGTATGTACTTGAAACTAAAACTAGTAGAAAACTAATATAAGTTTGGTGCTACTTCAAGTCCATGTTAGATTGATATTGCTTTAGGTCATATCAGCCTAGTAATTCCTTAATACCAATGTTGATATTAAGGCTTGACAAGTCCACAATGACACAACAATTAAAAAATATATTATGTACTTTTCAAGGTAGAATTTTGTTTCAACTGAATTGCATAGGAAAATTACCATATAAACATATGCAAGGTGGTTTTATTACATAATTTATTTCTAGCACATGTCACACTTGTATTTGTACTTAATTTTAAGAACACCAAACAATACATAGTTTTAATTGTTGATTTCTTAGAAAAAATTGTTATGATAAAATCTTTCTATGATTACAAAATCAATATACACAAAAAATATTCATTCAATTATCAATGGCAATGTCGTTGTTATTATTATTTTTGAAAACACAAAATCATTTTGAGATTTTTGAACATATTTGAAAGTTTGAAATAAACATTATCATTTTATCTAACACACAAGATCATATTTTCATTTTGTGGAATCAATCATACCGTTGTTGATGCTCACAATGAAACCAATGCAACTTCTTACTTAAACAAGTTGTGTAAAGTTATATAGCATACTCACATCGATTCTAAATTTTAACCTATTCGAATGTTCAATGGGTGCAAATGCGATGACATGAGCTACACCTGCCTACTTTTGGAACTACTTTTGGTGGAATATTTTTAGAATATATTTTTAAAAATCTTCAAAAACATTTCAATTTTTTTAATAATTTTTTAATATTATTATGTCAAGGTTTATGTACAATATTTCAAAATATATGTAATTGTCAAAAGTTTTGAAGTCTATTTATACATCTTTTTAATATTAAAAAACACATGTTGTAGTGTTTAATGAGTGTTTTTGAAAACTTACTATTCATTGGATATTTTTCAAATTAATCCACATGTTCCAATGATATATTATGAACCTTACTATATTAAAAAATCTTATACTTTCAGCACCAAATTAAATCACCATTTTTAAACGTGAAAAATTAAGCAATGGTTACACTTGTTGTGGCTTGTGTTAATGTGATTGCACCTCAACATTGAACATGTTTACTATTTCAAGAAAATCTTGTCATGGATATTTGTAAGCAAATGAGATGAAAAAAAATTTCCAATGGTCATTCTTGATTTTCAATTTTAATTTAAGTCTAAAAAACATGCAAGTGCATAGAAATGAAAGGAGATAGCCCACAAATATAATTCCTATTTTTCTTCCAAAATTTTTGAATATTTGTATTTATAATTAGGTACTTAAGCTTTTATCACACAAAAAAATTGCAATTATTTGCACAAATTGATATTTATTACTTCAAGAAATGTCTTAGTGAATGATGCGTCTTCACATATGTGAAGATTGTAAAATGTTTATGCATTTTCACCCTCAAGCAAACAAACTTAGGGAGTCTACGTGTGACTTTGAGTTTAATGTTTAGGATTCTATCACTAGACAAAATCAAGGATGTTTTCTACACAAATAATAAAATCTAATGCTTACATTTAATGGAAAAACCAATTGTTATATGCATCTCTTTCCATAAACACTCCATGTGTAGCATGTTTTCATCATTTAATCTAATTGTACAAAATTCAACACAAAACAAAATTACGTGAACAAACCCATAACAACCCAAAAAAGAAAAAAAATTAGGCACCTATTCTATGTGTTGTATTGTAGCAACATTTTCAAACTAAATTGTTTCATGTAACAAACGAAACTAGATTTTAAAATGAAAAATTATGCAATTTTTTATGACACCACAAATGAAATGAATCAACAACAAAGTATTTTTTAAATTACATGTCAAAATGCATGAAGATAACATCATATCAAGAGTGTTTTTCATGAAAATTAGAACAAAATATCAAGTCGCCTTTCAAAACGTTTGGGCATGATCATGAACACATGATCTACATCACAAGGCATTAAGGTCATCGCCTAAAAAAAAAACCTTGTAGTAAAAACCCAAAAAAATCAACAAAAAGAAACAACATCCACTACTTCTCTCAAAGTGAAAATCTTTTAAGGTATACCACTTAGGATGAAAATGACCTAGTTCTTACTTTAATTTGTTTTTCCCTTATATTTTGATCCCCATCAAAACTAATGAATCAACAAGTGTCAAATATTTCATAAACATTATAATTAAAACCATTACAAGTCCAAATTCCATCATAATTATCCATAAATGTGTCTTTACATGGTTAAAAGGGACTAAATATAAAATATAAAAAAGGGCGATGTTGTGATAGGATTTTAGACCCATCACTCCTTCTTGCCTACCTTTTCAAGCTTGTTAACTTTCTTAGGTTTTTCCCTTCTTTATTTATTGAACGATAACATTGAATGAATGTTGGGAAGCATTCTACCATGTGTAATTGTCACACTTGCCAAAAGCTTCCCCAACTCTTCATCATTCCTTATTACCAATTGAATGTGGCATAGAATAATCGTCCCTTTCTTGTTGTCTTTTCTTCCATTTCCAACAAGCTCCAACACTTGAAAAAGTCACAAAAACAACAACAAATTATTCCAAACACCATTCCATCATAAAACCCTATTTCAACAAGGGTTTGAAACATGCAAATTACTTCACCAAGATGCTAAACAAACAAGCTAACTTAGTTATTACGTTCCCATGAAAACAAGAACATCTTCAATTGCAAACTAAGAAAAATTCTTTAAAAAATCACTAGAGATTAATACATATATGAAGTTTATAAGATGAAACTAACAAAATCATAGATAATTTGCATGATTCTATTTATGGCTTACAAATTCTGTCACCTCCACAAAAGTAACCAACATTAGGCTGAATGTTGAGGACCCAAAAAATTTGGAGCAAGATCATGATCTTAAAAAACACCTTTGGAGAGTTGAAAAAAAATCAGCAAATCAACTTGTACCCCTAAGCCAATGCTCATATTTTTATTCTCTCTTCAACAAAACTTTCACTTCAACCATGTTCCCTTCAACTCAACTCAATAAGACTTCTTCCAACATATGGTCATTCTATAATTACACTTCTTGTCATGGAAAACTAAATCTCTTAGCCCTAACCAAGAATCTTGTAACAACACAACATAATAAAGTTATCCACCTTCTCCATCAACATTTTGTCACAAAATATTGCATTTACTGACTTTCTCCAAATTAAAAACTAAAGGCCACTTTAGGTGAGGATCCAAGGTCCAACAAAATGGAGCATTCTTGTTGGTTGAAAGCCATAAATTGGACCCAAGGCCTTTAGACGAGGATCCAAGACCAATTGAAGCCAAATTGAGGTGGCATTTATATGGCACCATTTTGGAAGGAAATTCAATTGGTCTGGACCAAAAAATGGAGCTCAGAGGAGAGCTCATGGTTTGGAGAACCCAAATGTAAACTAGGGTTCAAGGTTGTTTCTTCCATTGTTTTTCATTGTTTTTCAAGGTTTTTTTTTCACTTGTTCTTGAAGTTGAGATTGTGCAAGAATGGAAGACATTTCATGGATGGAGGAGGACATTGTTGAATGCACACTCAACATTCCATTTTCGAACACATCTAGTGTTGACATGGTTGGTTTTTTAGATCCACATAAGGTTGTTGCTCGAAGGAGTGCATTTCCAATTATTGAAAATGCTCAAAATGAAGGTGTTTTAGAAATGAGAACATGAAGTTTTGGTCATGGAGGGTTGAAACAAATAGACCTCTCCACACATTTGTAATGAATTTCCATTACCCAATCTTGCAAGAGCCATTGATACTCTAACTTCCATAGGGTTACTTTCTCTCATCTTTGTATTTTTTCATTCAAAACTTGAACATACAACCCTAATCAAAGCACAAAATGTGTCAAAGCTTAACCTTTACATTGTCGAAACATCTTTTTCAAAAAACTCCCAAAAAGTTGATTCCTCATATATTCAACTATCTTCTCATACTTCCATATGCTCTAAACTCTTGATGGCATATCCACAAACTCTATAAAAAAATAGCAACCCACTCATCATGCTCCAATGTTGTGTAATAATTACTCGTTGCAATGAGACCACTTGTGCAATGACTCGATGGATGGCCATAGTAAAAACTAGGACCACCACTATCTTGTGCCTACGTTAATCCATTGTGTTTTTGTAATAGAAAGCACAAAACAAAAAAACAAAAACAAAAAATAAGCAAGAAACAAAGGAAAAAACATGAAAAAAATGAAAAGAAAAAGAAAGAAAAACAAACAACCTAATCCTCTCACATGTGAATCTCACTTTGTTATTAATTGGACCCTATGCCTTTACACGCTCTCATTGTACCTTACAAATTTATTTATTTATTATGTGAAGAAAGGTCCAATTTAAAAATCCAATTTGCTTCAAATTGGTCCTTGGAATGTTGGATCCTAGACCCTTGTCTAAAGTGGCCCTAATCCTAGCCTATTTAGTGTGAAGAATCTGAAATGAATTTCTGCCAAAGCTTGAATCACAGCAAGACTGCAACCAAGAAAGAAAAACAATATTGACACCAACATTACATGACTCTACTAACATATGAACTTCGTGAGGATGATGTTCAATTATTGTATTTGGTATGTGATCTCACCATTGCAAAGGATCTAGAAAAACTGCCCCATAGTATCTCTCTTTGGCTTCCATGACCTTTATAAAATTCAGTTGCATAAATTTCTATTGCATTTGTCGAAATAATTTGAGTCCCTTCTGGCCTTTCCTACATTTCATATGTCTCAAGCTAGCATTAGGAGAGTGATCAGACACAAATTTTTTTAAATGACGCCTACTAAAAGGATAAAAATAATCAAATCAAAGGGAATTTTAAAAAAGAATTAAAATAATATTTATAGATTTTATGGCACAAAACTTGATACAAGCCACCAAAAAGAAATTAAAATGTGATTTGAGATAGGTGACTGAAACGAAACAAAACAAAACATCAATTAAAAATATTTGACCTACACAAAAGCCAAAACTTGATACAAACAACTTTTTTAAAACCATATTCTAATTTAATTTAATGTGAAACCAGATTTTTTCAATAATAAAAAAAGACAAAATTTTGATAAAAGCTATGGGAAACAAAAGGATTATAAACAATATCTGACCAGAAAATACATACAATCAACTGGAAATAACATAGTTAATTAGGAAAGGTGCAACAAAAGAAAACCAAAATAAAAAATGAATTTAATATGTGTGACTGGAAACTTGATACCAGCGTTTGAAAACAAAGGCATTTAAAAGTGGATTTATAAATTGCAAATGAACACTACACACACGCAGCTGGAAAAAAAAACAAAGAAACAACAATGGAATAAAAAATGTGCCACTAAAAATCCACATACAGTGACCAAAATTAAATGAAATCAAAATTGTATGACTGAAAAGTACATATAAGTGACTGAATGAAATTTTAAAACAATATTTCTTTAATTAACAATCAAAAAGATTATACATGTGACCAAAAGTTCAACATATTATTATCTTCTTCTTTTCTTTTTTTTTTTTTTTTTTTTTTTTTTTTTTTTTTTTTTTTTTTTCTTTTTAAATTTTTTTTTTTTTTTTTTTTTTTTTTTTTTTATTTTTTAAATTTT
>Ga0116227_10005921_pt1 | contig 25231 bp, 22 predicted proteins | sample S1TSphgellanicum_FD_89693 | JGI IMG/M metagenome (GOLD analysis project Ga0116227, IMG submission 89693) | Host-associated microbial communities from peat moss isolated from Minnesota, USA - S1T2_Fb - Sphagnum magellanicum MG | ecosystem: Host-associated > Plants > Peat moss > Unclassified... | reverse complement strand
CAGCAAACAACTTTGAACAAACCAATCAGTACTTCCCATGCAGATGTAATGCAGTGACGGCCGTCACAGACACAAAACGGCTCAAAGATGTGCTAATTAGTCTCCCTGATCAGTGGGCGCTCAAAAATTAGGGTCACCCCATTTCCCATTACAATACCTTGTGAATTTTGAAGTGATGTCATTGGCAATCAAGGTTTTTTTCAAGGTGGAGGTGGGGGCTCAATTCTAGGTTTGTAAATGCCAGTGGCTTTCCACCACGCTTCATGCATTTCTTTGCCACATAATGGGGTGATGCACTTGGTGTTTTTGCTAAAATGAACATGCACACACCGATCATGGTAGACATGTTTACATGAAGTAATCCTCCCTACCCACAATGGCTACAACCCCAAACCAGAAAAAGGGCAATTTTCCACCCACAAACAGGTTGGCTCTTTGGCATCATTATCTTCAACACAATTTGAAGGCATAAGAATGCAAAGGTTTTTTTTATTACACCTCTCATAACCTTTTGAAGAAGTGCTTCCACCATTGTTAAATGGCATTTGCAAGTTGTAACTCGCTCTTCTAAGCCATACAAAGACCTAGCCACCACCTTTGCCTTCTGGTTTTCTTCTCATAGATATCATTAGCATTTACTAGCATGGAAGAAAAAAATGCCATGACATCTTTTTGCGCCTATGTTTGTTGGAGAATATCCTTTACTTCTTTAACAAAAACTTTCTCCAAATTTAGGGTTAAAATGTTTTTCCTACACAACTTGTGTCGCAACCCCACTTTGGGATAAGTGTGAAGATGAAACTCACATCCCCAAAAGTGGGAAGTTGGAGTCCTTCGGGACTCTCAAAAACTCAGAGCTCGAGTTCAAGGGTCAAAACACCTCACATTAAGGTGTTCTTATATCGATGAAAAGGTCTTGAAGTGTAGATGCCCAAAATGGCCTCGCATGTGCCATTTGGACATCTGCAGCCCAAGTTATGGGCAAAAGAAGGGTCGGGAGTCAAACTGGCAGTTTGACTCCCGACCACCAAAATTCGGGAATCGACCTCTTCCTGACATCTGCTGAAGGAGTGCAACATGGCGTTGGAAATCTGTTGATGAGAGCTACAACTTTGGTTTAGACCTCGTCTCGATCCGAGTTCGGGGCGAAGAATTATGAGTGTCCAAAGTCCCGGGAGTCCAAACCGGGACAGTTTTGGGACTCCACTTTGGGAGTCCCGGGAAAAAAAGCCATTTGGATGTAGGTGCGGCGGAGAGTCGCAAAGAATACTATATGGGGGAAGGTGGTGGCTTCCCCCGAGTTTGGGCCGTGGTGAGTCAAGTGAGTCCAAGTGCCTGTGGCTTGTCCCAACACCCAAGGGTGTTCCCGAATGTGAACTAACCCTCTTGTGGTTGGTTTTGGATGTAGATTCAAGTGAGATAATACTTGTCCCTCTTCCTAGTTTAATCCCGGGACTTCTAGCATGCCTCTCTACCCCCTTTTAGTGCTGGAAGTTGGGAGCGGCCCTCAAGTCCCAACTTTCCGCAATTCAACGTGCTTGGACCCTCAAGTGGGTCTAGCAAGGGGCTTGGGAGCGCGTCAACTTGGATGAGAGAAGTCTGGTCATGAACTTGATCACACACTTTAGAAGTAGAAACTTCTGCATCCTTATGCCTTCTACTAGCATTTTCGAATTGGACTTTCACATGTGCAATAGATCGTTGCAAGTTTCCTTCACCTATTAGACAAGAAGCAAATCACATTATGTCACCAAATAAGTATAACAACAAATTGGGTGACCTATTTTTGTGGGAATGTAACTTATGCATGCACAAGTTCACTTTGAACTCAACTTGAAACCTAAACCTCCAATGCACTATGTTTATGCATGTTAAGCTTAGTAAACAAAACAAATGTAGAAACTAGATGCATTGAACATTAAAGACTTGTTATAGCGAAAACATTAGAAATAATCAGACTTGGCACTCCTTCATCCTCTTTGATGTCAAGATCATCTTGACCCTCTTCTTCTTCTAAGCTTAGGAGCTCCACTTGCCCTACATGTTCAAGAAGTTGAATTCTACATTTTCGCTATTATTGATTTTTATTGGTCCATTCACCATATAGTGCCCAATTCATGGTTCACCCCAAGATTTTTTCAGCAGTTAGTCTTCTTGCAATCCCTAAGGAAATTAATCATGATGTAGGATGGTAAGGCTTTTGGTGTATGACCATCCAAAGAAACTCTATTTTTTTTTATATACATAGGGCCATTTGGGTAAGTGTAATTATACCCATTTTTATTGATGATGGGCCCAAATGTTTTTGAAACATCTTCCAAGCTAATGTCTCTAGGAACTTTCATTTCTTTTGGACTAAATCCTTGGCAAATAAGCCCATAAGTTTTTACAAAATCATTACGACTCATGGGATTGCCATCTCCAATATTTGGAATTGTGGCATACATTGAGGTTGCAAAGCCTACATGAGGCAAATCTTCCTTAGGGCTTTTGCAAGCATGCTCCCCTTCAAGTTTTACCCTCTTCATTAAACCCTCCAACTTCCTTGATTTCCCACTACTATTGTAAGGTATAATTTGAGATTTCCCAGACTTCTCGTTACTATTACTAGGAGGAGCTTGAGGTGACATGATTACCGAACAACTTTCCTTGATTAAATCTAGAACCAAGTAAATACATACCATGGAAAATATGTTGTAGTTGCAAAACAATCATTTACTGGTGTAAACAAATCACTAACTTAGCTGACACAAGAAAAAAACATGAAGCACAAATCCTTGCAAACCCTAACAAGTTTTTTCGAATAGGAAGAAGATGTCATGCACTCTTCATGCATGCATCAATTTTTTGAAATTGCCTGCCTATTTTTTGGGAAAACCAGTGACATAGGTTTGGTGGCCAAGTTCAAAAGTAATTATTTTGATCGAACGACCATTATTAGCTAATGAAAAAATTACTAAGCGCGCTTTTGGTAAAAAATATTTTTAGAGCGGCCATCTGCCGCTTTCAGTCCACTCTAAGTTGCAAATACCTTGGTAACCTAAGATTGCAATATCTTGCTAGACATCTAAAAACAAAAGTGCAGCAATTAAGATACATATATAAAGAATCCCTTTATTTTCATCTCAAACCCTAAAACTTTAGTGCATGAAGTTTAAATCAATGGGGATTAACACCCAAAGTAAAATGGATCAAAATAAAATCATCAATGCAAACAAGACCTCAAGTGCTTAAGGTTTTTTCTTCTCCCTGGTCATGTCAACTGCAACATTTGAATAAAACCTTGCCTTGCAAGTTGTTTCTTGACACCAAATTGCTTTTTAGTGCATCACCTTGCTTGTTCTCCATGATGCAAATATGCTCTTGTCTTAATCAACTATTAAAATTTTGCATCATATTTCATGAGTTCATAGTGAACTTTGCTGTAAAAAAAAATGGTCCCACAATGACCAACACACTCAAAAACACAAGTATCTTTAAACTTATGTGCCCAGTTCACAATGGAGAATTCACATGCATGCACTTTTTTCAACTCAATAGTCGATGGTCAAATCACTTACAAACAATATAGGTTTTAGACCTTTGACTAATTGGTCCATTTCAAACAAATAGGGACACATGTCAACATAACAAGTTACTCATTGCACTGTTTTACTTTGTGTATAGTAGAACCTCCGTATAAAGTACACCCTATTTGCTCCAAAAGAAAATCGTCTTGTACCTTATAGAATAGGTGTACTTTATGTAGAAAAACCCTAACCCTAGGAAGAATCCCTAACCTTCAACCCAAAATCTGAAACTCTTGCTTTCTTGCAATTATAGTTCTCTAAGTTTATTCGATCATTGAAAGTACTAATGTATCTTTGATTGCTTTAAAGCATAATTATAAAGGTCTTTAAGAGTTACATTCAAGCTAAGTAAATCGAGCTTCTCACTGAAAAATGAATGCGCTTTCATGAACGAAATCCATTGAGTTACCATGTCTCTTGCTTCTGCAATAGAAATGTCGTTTTGGAACTTCAGGTTGTTCTACGTCTTCCAATTCGATCGCTATTTCTTCTACTTCGTCATCATTAGCTACGTCAGTGTGCTCTTCAACCAGTTGACGGATAAGGTTTTGTTCTTCAACAATCTTGAACTCCGGTAATTGCTCCTCAATGACAAGATTGGGTTGTGGGATGCCAATTCTAATTGCAAGCGCTGCGAGCTCTTCTTCTTGTGTAACAATCTCATTGAGCTCTTGAGCTTCTTATCCATTGATAACAAAGCCGCATTTAGAGAAGCACTTTTGGATTGTCTCAGCTTTCACCATTGACCATGATTTGTCAATGAATTTGATTGCATCTAAAATAGTCAACTTTTTGACAAGGTCCGATGCATGCAGTGAATCATTGATGTTGTCCAATATGGATAGGACTTCAGATTTCTGGGATAACGCCTTTAGATTTCAAATGATGCCAGCGTCAAAGGGCTGGAGAATTGAGGTTAGATTTGGCGGAAAATAACGCAGTTCAACATTCGTCAGATTGGTGTCCTCATCAACAACATGCATTGGAGCGTTATCCAGAAAAGCACAATCTTACGCCCTTTTCTTTTGAAGTATTCATCAAGCTCCTTCAGGTATTGATTGAAGATCGGATTCGTCATCCAAGCTTTCGCACTTTTTGTATGCTTGACTTTCAATTTGCTCATGTCTTGTCCTTAAAATGGTCTTGGGTTCTTGGATTTGCTGATTATCCATGGCAACAATTTCTCTCCTAGTGCATAACATGTTAGGACCACTATGGTCCGATCCTTTCCTTGTTTTCCACCCTTGCATGACTGCTTGACATGACTTAAAGTTGAATCTAACAGCGTACGAAACTCAGAAACCCGTTTCATCCATATTGAACACATTTTTTAGATCATATCCAATTAGAAGAGTTTTTAAAGACAATTTCCATTGTTCAGCACACTCAAGGTTGACATTTCTAGATTTTTCGTTGATTTTATATGATCGAACATTGTTAGGTTGTTTCTATTTCTGTAGCCACCCTTCTGAAGCTGAGAAGTCACCACTTTCGACTCCCAGTTCGTTAGTAATTTGCTTGGCCTTCCCTTGCAAGATTGGTCCGCTTATCAGATATCCTTTCGCACGAGCTATTGCAAACCATCTCCATAAGATAACATTAACGTCGCTTTACTTGACAATTCTTGCTTTTGATAAGGAACGATTGCTTTCTGCTTCTTTTAGTATCAAGTCTCTATTCTCCTTAACAGCCTGGATTGTTTCTTTGGAAATGCTGAATTTATTAGCAATAGTTTTGATGTTATGTCCCTCATTAAGATGCTTGATGATGGCCAGTTTCGTATTCAGATCCACCACCTTCCGCTTTTTTTTTTCAGGCTCCATTGCCGGTAAGAACAATCAGTGCCAAAGAGAGACAGATGTACCTTATATGGAATTGCGTGACCACTCCATGGCCTCAAGTTGGTGTACTTTAGTACCTAATGGAAGTGTATTTCTTGTAGAGAGGTTTGAATATAGATAAATAAAAGGGGTTTGCACTATTATAAAAATTTTGTACTATTTGCGAAGGTGTATTTTATATAGGCTGTACCTTATAGGGAGGTTCTATTGTACAAGACAATGAATGTCGCAACCCTAGCCTTGGGCTTGCGGCCAAGGCAAGGACTTGTAAAGGTGTAGGCCAAAAGTAAAGCCCGGGAGTTACATTTCATACTCTCAAGAGTGCAAGAGAGTGTGAGGGAATGAACCCCCACACTCCCAAGTGAACTCCCACATTGGGAGTTGGAGTCCCAATGGACTTTTGAATCTTCAGAAGGTAATTGTAGGGGTCAAAACTCGTTATATTAAAAAATTCCTTATATCATTAGAAAGTTTTTGGAACATAGATGTTTAAAACGAGATTTCATGATTCATTTGGATACTTAAAACATAAGTTATGGCAAAAAGAAAGGCTGGGAGTCAAAGTGCCACTTTGATTCCCAACCATTAAAAGTTGGGAATCTCCCCGATTTATTTGCGTTTAGGTGGCTTGCCACATACCGTTGGAAAGATCTTAACGAAGGCTACAACTTTGCTTTAGATTTGATCTCAATTAAAGGTCTACAAAATAAGTTATGGGCCTCCAAAGTTGTGAAAGTCCCAATTTTGGGAATTTTGGGACTCCAACTTAGGAGTCCCAAGACAAAATGCCACTTGGGTGTTGGCCCCATGGCCAGGCACAAAGAATACTATAAGGGGGAAGTGACGCGCTCCCAAGTTCCTAATTAGACCCAAGTTGGGTCTAAGTTACTCAACAACGAAGTTGTGAGGAACTTGGGGCACGTTCCCAGCTCTTAGCATTAGAAGGGGTAGAGGGGCATGTTGAAGCTCCGGGATGGGACTAGGAAGAGTGACAAGATTTACTTATTTACTCGAACTTGCATCAAACCAACCAACAAGTTGGTTAGTTCACTTTCTCGAGCACCCTTGGTGCTAGGACAAGCCACGGGCAATTTTGGACTCACATGACTCACCACGGCCTGGACTCGGGGGAAGCCACCACCTTCCCCCATTAGCATACTCTGTACCTTTCTGCGGCACCTACATCCAAATGGCTTTTTGCCCCGGGATTCCCAAGGAGGAGTCCCGAAATTGTCCCAGTTTGAACTCCCGGGACTTTGTGAGGTCATAATTCTTTGCTCAAACCTCCGATTGAGATGAGGTCTCAAGAAAACTTGTAGTTCTCATCAAGAGCTTTCTAACGATGTATCGCACTCCACCTGCACACACCGGGGTTGGGTTGATTCCCGACTTTTAATGGTTGGAGTCAAATTGCTAGATTGACTCCCAGCCTTTCTTTTTGCCATAACTTATGCTGCAGATGTCCAAATGGCCCATGCAAGCCCATTTTCGACATGTACATTTTGATAGCTTTCTAATGATATAAGAAAAATCATAATGTGAGGTGTTTTGACCCCTGCAATCGATTTATGAAGTTTTGGGAGTCCCGGAGGACTCCCAAGTCCCAATTTTGGGAGTGTGAGTTTCATCCTCACACTCTCTCAAAGTAGGGTTGCGATAGGAAGGTGGTGGCTTCCCTCAAGTCCAGGTCGTGGTGAGTCTTGTGAATCCGTATTTGTTCATGGTGAGTCCGTGCATCAAAAGTGTTCCAACTATGCACTAAGTAATTTGCTGTCTAGTTTGTGCAGGTCTGTGTGAGTAATTGACTTGCTTGTCACTCTTCCTAGTCCCCATCTTGGAGCTCCAACATGCCCCTCCACCCCACAAAGTTTTGTGAGCCAAGGAGCACGCCCCAATTCCTTCTATTTTCCCTGTTTTCACCTTTGGACTTGTAGTTGAGTTCATTAAGGAGTTTAGAGGTGTGTCAATGAAGCCTTACGTAAAATATGAAAATCCTAGAAGTAGATTTTTTAATTCATGAACATTTGTAACCTTCCTTTGGGAACTTAGATCTATTTTCCCCATTTCATTTGAATTAAAAAAAGTCCCCAAAAAGTACCACAATATTACATCATTTTTACAAATGTTTGTGGATGATTTTAATAAGGAAATAAACCTTAATGGATGACAAATTGCATTAAATGTCTAACACATCAATATTGAGATGCACCAAAAAAAAAAATTTACTTGTAAAAGAATTTCAAGTACTTTCAATTACTTTTGGTTTACTTTTAAATAATCCACAAATGTGAATGCTTGATTCATATCCTTGCAAGTACAAATTTTGAAAAAACATGATTACATCAATTCAACTTTGCAAATCAATGCTAATAATAGTTATGAAAGGAAATATTAATTAAAAAAAAAAATTGCATTAAATCATCTACTTGTTATATGTTTTATTCAAAGACCTAGGTTTTACATTGCAACATTCACTTTTTGTGTCTACTTTATCATGCTTTCACCTAGATAGTAGTCTAGCAAAATGGCTTGGATAACTCATGTTCAAGTTGTAATAGGTATCAATATGTTGTCTAACTTATCACCATTTTCTCTATAATTCCATAAATACGTTTTCCATTGACTTTAAATGTTTTTCGTCCAAGTAGTCATCATTAGTGTGCTTATAAAAAAAATAGAATGTAGGAGTCCCAAAGTCCCAACCATTAAACCCTAAACCCTAAACTCTAGGTAGTCCTTTCTATGCTTCAACCTTGGATGCTTACTTGGATAGGGACAAGTTAAAATGAGATCAAGCTTAGTCTCATAAACTTGTTCCATAATTGAATGGAGATTTGTTTCCATAAGCATCTAAAAACTAAGTTTTATGTGTTGAGCTCGTCCATTGTGGATTCTCTTGAACTGAAATCTAGTGTGATCTCTGTGGATAGTTGAATTGTGTAGAAAGGATCACAATGGAAACCAACATATGCATTTGGGGCATTAAGAAGGATTAAGTGAAAATATGGCTCATTTTAGGCCATTCAAAAGTACATAACTTTTTTTTGGTTAATTTTTTTCTAACAATGTTTTTGCACATATGTTTTTTTGTTTTAACGTATCATATATTGAGTCCCTATAATATATCCCAAATGAAATTCATACTCAAAACTGCATGTATAAAAGGCACAAATAGTAAACTAGTCCATATTTTTCAACTTCAAAAGTCCATTACTATATATTTGGTGTATATATGTTGCAATTTTTTTAATATGTGTCTTCTTCTTCAAGTTGAAAATCTAAATCTAGCCACAAATTTAGAAAATTATTATTTTTATGCCATGTTAATAGCATGTAAATGTGCGCCACTTTGTAAAAAACTAAATTGCAATTCAAAAAGTGAGCCACCTTACATTGCAACCACCCAATTAATGACCTAGCTTACTAACTACTTACCTAGCTTAGTTATCTTAACTAAATCTAACTTTCATAACTTAGTAGCCTATTAGTTACACCTAGTAAACTAGGCTACTAACTTGTAGATAACTTAAATTAATTAATTAAGTATGCAAGCTAGGTTAGGCTACCAATGTACATAGGCTTAATTTAAGGTAACCTATTAAGTTTATTTAGTTTAGTTTACCAACTAGGTTATAATAGCCTTTTTTAACAACCTATTAGCTATTAGATATTATATTATGGAAGACCCATGGATAATTGCAAAGAAAACCCATGGATAGGTACATTGAAGGGGCTAATAATCTAATTGAAATAGCAAAGTTCGCCATGTGTGGTCTATGTTTGTTTGTACATGTGAAATATATTATTGTTGTTACAAAAACATTCATTGTAGTTCAAAAAACAATTATGTTATCATCCAAATTGATGGATGTAAACAAAATTGGATGACATTGTTCACTTTTCATCTACATTTTCAATGAAAATCATATTAGTTGTAAATTATAGTTGTATCTATGACTAGAATTTGGTTCAATCTTTCCTATAGTTACAACTACATGGATACGAAGGACTAACATATTATTAATCATATAGTAAGTTGGTTTGGACACTAATCGCATAGTAGTCACAAAAATATGGTTAGAATGAACAACATTTCTTTTAGTGGATTCATTTCACACTAACCCCATCCTTACATAAATATACAATTGCCAAAACATTCATTAATCTAACCTTTCATGGTTATGAAGTTTTATTGTAGTCTATAGAATTACTATGCAATAAGGACCTCTTACAAGACATAATTTTAAAATTGGACTAATCAATGAAAAAACCCCTTTTGGGTCTTTTTGTCTTCCTAAAGTGCCATTTTCAACTATTCATTTTGGATTTGTTTGTTTTATTTAACCTACTTACCTACTTACTTACTTTACCTTATATGAACCTACCTATCTACCATGTCATAAATGGTATGTAATTTATTTTAGACTAGTCTAATTCATTAGGGTTGTGAATAGGAATTGCAAGTATGATGAGTTGAATTCCTCACCTTTCCAAAAATAAACCACTTGAGTCCTTAACTAATGGACCACAACCTCAAAAGATGATAACTTCCTATCAATTTATTCATATGACATGTTTATTACAAGTCTTGGTACATAAAAATTTACCTTACTAGATGATCCAACAAATAGATGTTAGTAATGCTTTGTCTTAAACTTAGTCACAACCATTAAAATAGAAAAAGTTCAATATTGGTAGAAAGAACCAATATTATAATTTTCAATTAATTTCTAATGACAAAAATATTCTAAATGAAATAACTAAATTTGATTTGTTGGTCTAAAATTTGTGAAACAACCACAATGTGCACCTTTCACCAAGGGCTTTTCACCGGTATCAAAAGTGTAGTAGAAGGTTGGGCACAATTTGGGAGGGTTAAGATGTTATTACAAAGCAAAACAAATGTGCCTAGTATCTTCGTATATAAACTATTCAATAATTGTTCAATATCCAATAATTCTTGGACAATAGGTTAAAACATGAAACATTACAAAACCATCTTGATTCATGGCTACTCACCAAGGGCTTTCCAAGAATATTAAGAGTGCGGCAACTTGCAAATCGTTGAAGTTGGAGAGATCTCAAGATCCCAAACAAAACAAAACAAAAACAAACAACCAACCAACCTTCCTTCATAGATACAAGTTAGAAAACAAAGTCGTCACTAGTAGCACATTGTAGCATTAATCATTTTTAGCCATTATATTATTTTCCATCTTTTATTTATTTTTGTCTTTTATTTCAAATTATACAAATCATCATCATTGATATGGACATGATGATGAATCATGATGCCTGTCCCCAACGCGTTGTTCAAAATTTTCTACTAGTTCACTTCGGGGGTTCCGAATGGGTTGTCAGTTGGGTCTGCTGTTGCGCTTCCCCAAAAGAAACAAAAGAAACTTCTTCTAGACTCTAGACTCTACTTCTCATGGTCTTGTCATATAATCTCGAGCAGCGGTATTCAGTTACCGCGTCCCGACTGCCTGCAGCTGATCTGCATATTAATTGATTGCAATCAGCAGCAGCAGCAGCAGCTGCGTCGAGTCTTGAATCTCTTTGTCGTCATCCCAGCTACTACGTAGCTGAGCTGCAGGATCTTCATCAATGAGCAGGTAGCTCATGATCTTCTTTCTAGACTATAAGATCTCGAATTTGAATCCTGGTGATCTGAAGCTTGTTGTATAATCTGGGGAGGGAGTAGAAATATTTTTCAGTTATCAGCTAGCTGCTAGTGTGCTGCTGTAGATGCAATAGAATGTTATGATGACATCGCTGCAACGTCGTCCTCCTTCACAGCTACCACCTGCTGCCGTAATGGTTCTAGTAGGAGTTGAAATTCGTACTGTGGATATCCTCAACAGCTTGCGCGCTGCTTTCGAGTCTAGTTTCTAGTTGTAGTGGTAGTAGCAGTAGATCCGATTTGCAGGACTTCTACGTACCATTGGGGTTGGTCTAGCGTATTAGCTTGCGGGAGACTTGGAGGTAGTTGTTAGTTTGTGTACAGCTGCTGTTAGAAGTTTTTTTGTTGTGTATGCAGTGCAGCGTTGAGGGCAAGATTCAGGTTGGCGTCGGCGTGTTTCTTCATTCACAATGTTGGTGGACAATAGCAGCGCGAGACATGTGGAAGCGGCAGGCGTGTCGGGCAATGTGATCATCAAGGATGAGAGACTTGACGGCTGCATCTCGTCTGCAAACTCCTGGTTGAGTGCCCATCTCAAAACTTTAGGCTCGTTTCCTAAAGATTTGGGGTGCCTAGCTCTGGTGCCTTTGGTGCTGGTGGGTGGGAGTCAGTTGCTCTCGCTGTTGCTATCGCACAAGTTCCTTGGAATTGTGAGTCAGCTCGTATATTGGTTCAGTAGCTCGGTCGAGCTTTTCGTCGACTGGACCAGCTTGGGGACTTCCTCTAATAAGGCAGTCTTGGGCAGCTTGCTTCTAGCATTGGCACTGATGCAGCCAGTTTTCCTGACGTTGAAGAAGCTTCTCGACTCCCAGCGAACCCCGACTTACCTCCTTGACCTGGCGCTCTTCAAACCGGACGACTCCTGTAAGGTTACGAAGGATGAGTACGTAGAAAGGGCAAAGAAGACAGGGTTCCTTTTGGAGAGCAGTATTGAATTTCAGAAGAAGGTGCTGGACCATTCTGCTCTGGGAGACGAGACATACGCGCCCCCTTCCATGCTCAGTTATCCGATCGATGTTAGTCAGGCTGCATCAGACAAGGATGCTGACATCGCAATGTTTGGTGTGGTGGACCAGATCTTTGCAGCCGGGATTGTGAAGCCGGAAGACGTGGGAATACTAGTTGTGACTTGCAGTCTGTTTTGTCCGGTCCCGTCTCTGGCGTCCAGGGTAGTGAACCGATACAAGCTGAGAGAGGACATCGAGGCTTACAGTCTCGGAGGAATGGGGTGCAGCACCGGAGTATTATCCATCAGCCTGTGTCGTGATCTTCTGAAAGTGAATAGGAACACGCATGCTCTGGCTGTGAACCTTGAGGTCGTTAGTGGACAACAAGGCTACAGAGGCAACAAGCGTCGCTCCATGATGGTCACCAATTGCATCTTCCGCTGGGGTGCTGCTGCTATTCTCCTCTCCAATAAGCCAAGTAAAAGAATTTTGCTCTCGTGATGCATCTCTCGCCACTGCACAAGCTCTCATGTGTACTGTCGTCGCATATATATATATATATACCCATCACAACCAGCAGGATGACCATCTCTTCTAGCTAGCGTCCAAGTTTAATCATGTATGTTCTCCTCGTTTGCTGAGTGGCGCAGGTGACAAGAAGAAAGCCAAGTACCAACTGATGCATGTGGTAAGGACTCACAGAGGAGCTGACGACAAAAGCTTCAATTGCGTGAGGTCGGAAGAGGACGAAGATGGATTCAAGGGTCTAACACTCTCGAAAGACATAGTACCGGCGTCTGCTGTGGCATTGAAGAACAACTTTACCAGAGTGGCGCCACTCATCCTTCCATTCTCCGAGAAGTTGAAGTATGTGATAAACTTGATTGCGCGCAAGGTGTTGAAGCTGCAGTCCATGAAAGCGTATATCCCGGATTTCAAGACAGGAGTAGATCACTTCTGTATTCATCCAGGAGGCAAAGCTGTGATAGATGGCATGATGGAGCATCTCAAACTTTCTGATTGGCACATTGAGCCTTCTCGCATGACTCTACACAGGTGGGGCAACACGTCTTCTAGCGCTATCTGGTACGTCTTGGCGTACATGGAAGCCAAAAACAGGGTACAGAAAGGTGACATCGTGTGGCAAATCGCTCTCGGCTCTGGCTTCAAGTGTAACACCGCCATTTGGAAATCCTTGCGCAACGAGCAAAACGGTCCGTCTCCCAATCCTTGGTTAGATTTTATTGATAAATACCCACAGCCAGTGTGGACTATTCCCCCGCCGACGACGAGCACGAAGACGTCTTCCAATCCCGCGTAACGCGATCCCCGCAGCAATGCTAAACCGCAATCAGCTCATATAAAAACTGGCAGCTGGCGAAATCCTCGACCGCCAATACGATATTAATTACCCATCGTTATATTTCCGAGATAGCTGATTCTTCAGGGTCAAAAAAAAGGAAAAAAAGAAAACTTCCCAGCAATCTGTTCAAAATTCCTGGGACTTGCCAAGTCAGTTGCAGGCAGGTCGATGATCATCAGCTTGCTGGTGCCTGGTGGCCTGCCTCCAAGTCGACGGAGGAATTCGCAGCTCCGTGGCGTACTCTATCATCAAAGCGTTCTTCTTAGATGCTGGCAGCTGCGTGCGTGCGTGCGGCATGAAATTCAACTCTGAAATTCTGTTTGAATACCACCCCGTTGTTCTACTCTTCCTTCTGAATCCTCCTCCTTCTCCTCCACTTCGTCGGTCGGTGCAACCGACTGCAACGTCAACTTGTTCAAACTAGTGAGCTCCTTACGCTGTTGCAGATCATCTTCAATCGGTGTGTAATTTTCAATGTCTTGAAAATAAGGTGGGAATAGTAAAATCCTCATACAAAATTATTTGTGCTAATTTGCATTGTGCGCTTGTAGCGGCAGCAATCTTCACCAGTCCAGCTTACTCACCAGATAATTACAATGTGAATTATATCCACTAGCCACTACAAAATGATGTGAGTGTAGCTCACTGGTTCCTGATCACTCCATCGCTGAATTCACTACTTTTCAAGTACTCCCCCTTTCTTAACACCAATGCATTTATTCAAAATCTAGTGAAATCACTTCATGTGCAAGGACACCTTTTGTTATAATATCATAATAATGATTATGATACATGCAAATCAAGTAGTCCCCCTTTCTTAACACCAATGCATTTATTCAAAATCTAGTGAAATCACTTCATGTGCAAGGACACCTTTTGTTATAATATCATAATAATGATTATGATACATGCAAAGCTAGATAGTTGTGCATTATAAATCGGGACGAGAAATAAAATCAAAACCTTGATCAATAGCCATCGAACAAAATAATTCATCACCTTGGCAGGTTCAATGACAAATAAAAAGAGCTTGGGATGCCAAGATCAAATGCCAAGGCCTAAGTACTTTATTAAGATTAGGGTTTCTTTGCATTTAACAAATTGATGATCCATAGAAATTTAGTATTTTTTTATTGTGTAACGTTTGACAATGTTGTCCATTTCTTGTATTCATCAAAGAATTTCAAATACATGAAATTAAATGTGTATATAAAATGATTCTTCTTTACATGTACTTTGTATCACAATTAAATTAGCCTTTTAACATTCAAGTATTGAAGAATTCGGGTTGCTTTGCACATTCAAATTCTCAGGCCCCCAAATATTTAGTTCTAAATTTGTTGTTAGCTCTAGTTCAAAATATAGATTAATAAGGGAGAAATTAATGTGATTCACAACTCATAATGATTTGAATTGAAGATCTAGTATTATGGCAAGCATGTTATGAACTTGATTTGATTAAAAAAAATTCAAAAATAAAAGAAAACATTAAAAAAATTTCACAACTTATTCCTCAATGTTTTCTTTGAAAAGGAGTTTAAAATCAAATTGGTCCAAAACTTTTGTCCTATTTGAAACCTACACCATTTCATTTTAGTTTACAATTTGATAGTTAAGGTAGTAGTTAAAATGTTAAACAATAATTAAAGAACGCAGGATTGGTTCATAACACAAGCTTTGATCATAGAGTTCAAACATGATATGATTGCTTTTGCAATAGTTCATTATTAGGGTTTGAAACTTTTTGCTATAAGATGATTTTTTTGCTTTTCATAACAAATGATGATGGTTTACTTGAATTCCAAGATTTTCCAAACATAATGACTTCAAGGATGCAAATTTAGTTTTAACAAGGGTTTTAAGTTTTGAAAGTGGTATTTAACTTTTGATGTAAGCCTTATCCCATTCCTACCTCCCTTTCCAAAAGTTCTTTGATCATATAATTATTCAACTTGTGCATCCATCACACTCATTTACATTAAACCTTTAGAACTTTGTTTCATTAATAGCATCTTAGAACACCTTAGACATCACATGTTTAAAATATGTACCTTCATAAACTTTGATAAGTCTTAAAGGTTCAAAACCAATGATGGAACACAATGTGGATGCCATGGTTGTCAAATTGTTGCCCTCATCTTTCACAAATGCAATCACACAATGCATCAATCCAAACTTTGAAAATAATGATTCAAATTGAATAGCCATATTTTGCCCACTTGTTTCAAATAAGCTCATAATAACATGCATAGGTGTCCAAGATTCATTTAAAAGTTTAAATCACAAGGGAAAAAATGTCCACATTACCCTTCGACATCCAAAGATCAAAACTTGCAAAAACAATGGCTACAAATGCAAGGTTTGGAAGCACATGCAAATCCTTTGCGAGGAGTAATCCATCCTTAAAGACAATTTAAAAAGGAAATTTGGAACTTGGGGAGATTGGTGTAAAATTGCCTTTTTAACTTCATGTTTTTAGTAATGGAAAATGTTTGATATCCTTTGCAAATGTACAACACCAAATGTTCAAAAAACATTCGTTGTGTTTTAACAAATTTTTATAAGAGTTTGTGGACCCAAAAAAAGTGGTGATTGTAAAATTAGAAGGTCCACCCCTTTTTTCCCCTATTGTCATGAATCATTTGCATCACCCATTGTTGCTTATTTTGCAAATTGCATGTTTTTCTAAATAAACAACCTAGGATGCACATAATCAATATGAATATTCATGGGAATAAATTATCCCATTACACTAGAATCAATAATGTCCTTTACAACCAAGAAATCAATGAATTCATGTTCTACACAATTTAGAATTGATTATAATTATATGATATTACTTCAAATCCTATGGAAAAAATTGTAATCATATATTAGTGATGCATTCACTAGTAGGTGATGAATGCTAATAAGAAGGATGACATTATTTTTTTTTGCAAGTTTTCATCCATATGGCATCCATGATTGATAACAAATTGACATGGATGTTTAAAATATCATTTAAAAACATGATCAGAAGATAAAATCATTTCAAATATGACTAAAAAATGCTTATGTAAATGATGTGGACAAAATGATGTGTTTTTATATAGATAATGTGATCATAAATTTTTTATACAATGATTCAAAAATGACCATCAATAATTAAATATGAATATAATTGGACATAAGGAACTACAACACATAAGGAGCTTATTTCAATATATAAAAACCTTTACTGCATTTAAAAAAAAAATTCAATATATGATCCATTTAAAAATATTCTATGTGAATAAATCATATATTACACATTTAAATAAATTTTAATGGTAAAAATATGATATATAATAAATAAATCTATATTATAAATTCTAAAATACTTTTTTTATTTTACCTTACGTCATTTTCAATTATTTTAAAATATCAAATTACATTAAATTATTTTTGGTTATTGTATGCTAGGCTATTTTCCATTATTATACGATATTTTACCTTAAGCTAGACTAGGTATTTTACCTCATATTATTTCTAGCTATTTTAATTTACTCCATCCTAATTATTATAATGTATTTTACCTTGGGCAATTTTTTGTTATTCCATTATAGGTTATTCTAGGTTTTTTTTTGGACTGAATTCTAAGATAATCTATTTTAAACTTTTTAATGTTGTAAAATATTTCACTTTAGATTATTTTACCATTGGTTATTTTATTTTAAGTCAAACTATAATTTAAGGTATAATAAGTTCAAGTAATTTAAAATACAACTTATAATAGCTAAAGATAAAATAATTTAAAGTAAGCTAGGGTATAGCCTAGAATAACTTGAAGTAAAATATAATAAAATGGAATAACCTAAAATAACCAAAAATAATTTAAGATAGAATAACTTATAATATATTAAGGTGAAATAATCTAAAATAATTGAGTTCATAATTTAAACTAAAATAACATATAATAGTTTTGAATAATAGAACATATTCTAATGTGCAATAATTTAAAATAATAAAAAATGAAATAACTTAAAATAACCTAAGGTATAACTTAAAATATAATATTAACCTAAAATATTTAAAACAACATAAAAAAATGAATTTATTATAATGAATTATGTCAATTTGTACTGAAATGTCATGATATTACATGTAATAAACACATAATAACATAACTTTACGTAAGATGAAATGATTAAAGTGAGGTTGATTTCACTTTTAAGGTCCTTAAATATTGATTTAGGTTAGTGAATTGCATCCCATTTTTCATCCTAGTGTGTGCAAGTAAATTACAAGTTAGTTCATGAGACACATATTAACAAGGTTATTGAATTTGATATATGTTTTTGTCATAGCACCATAGTCCACATCCACCAAGAGCAAATGTGTGCAAAATTCACAAATGGTTTTGTAAACATTGCCATCTTCGATATCCCCTAGTCTTCACCATTGATGTTGGATTTGGGTGCCAAACAAGTGTGTAATGAAATAAAGTTTGTACAACTGATTGACTTTAATGAAAAAGAAAAGGTACAACGTCCACCTCCTCAAATAAAAATTGCGTCAAATGAACCATTGAAATCCTTAACGCCACTTGGAACCTCAGATACCATGGTTACTCATGTCATGGTTAGTCATGTCCCTCCATCATTGGAATGTTGGTGGAGATTCAAAGCTCCAAACAACAATTTGAGAACTTTGGTATTGTTGCAGAAGCCCTAAAAGACGACAATCCTCTGATCGGTGTCTTAGATGTTGCTCCAGCACAAATTTCAAGTGTTCCTAAAGTGACCCCTCCAATTAGAAAAGTTGTTCACACCTGTCCCCCTACTTCCCACGTTCAGGACCTTTAAGAGTCCTTAACTACTAATAAAAGCCCTATGACAGTAGTCTCTGAAGAAGCAGAAAAATTAGGTGTTCACGGAAAGCATCTTGAGAATTTGAGTGTAGCTGTAGGTGCAATGGGAAAGCCTCTTTCAGAGAGTTTGGGTGCAGGGGTAGATGCAAAGGGAAAGTTTGGGTGCATGAGCCTGTGACAACAAGGAAAAGAAAATGTACATATGGTAGTGTCTCACATGGTAGCAAAGACAAAGAGATAAGGGACTAAAGAAGCAAAGAGAAGGAAATGGCCAAAAAGCATTGGATGCTTATGCTGCAAGTCAAAATAGAATTGTGTCCACACAAGGTAGCCTACCTTCAGTTGCAGCCAAATCCATTCCTGCAAAAACACCAGGTTCTAGTAGTGGTTGTAGACGTGTGTAGACATATGTACTATCAACTTAGTGGCGATAGTCCAACAATTTTGACATCAAGAAAGTATGTATAAAGGTGCATTCACACTTGGGGTTAGGGACTCTAGTGTTGAGTCCCCTAACAACATCCTAGTCGTTTAGGACTTATACCTACTTACCATGAACATTTTATGTCAACATCCACCTAAACATTAAGCTATTGCCCATTTAAAATTGGGTGCCACCTAGGATGCCACCTAGATTTTCATTTAACACTGACTTAACATCAAGTGTGAATGCACCATAATAGACTAATACAAATCATAAGGTGCCCAAGGATGTTATGCAATCCAAGGTCCCTTGTATATGTTTAATGTATGGCAATGAAATAATATGGCTAGCAATCTGCTATGACCTTTTTAACTTCATGCATGTGTGAACTTTTAGGAACTCTCGGTTTAGATTAGGATAGGGCAATAAGCAAACACTTACCCCTTCACTCCCAAAGGCAGTATCTTGCTGATTTGAGTGACTTTTGTGATGTTAGAGAGGTGGAGGGCTGCAACATCTCTTTGAGCTCCAAATGCAATGGAAGGATCTCTAGGAACTCAACATTCATTGAGACACTAAATGTTTGGTTATGAGCCTATTTATGACATAAGAAAATTCACATCCCTTCCCATAAGAAAATTCCAAAAAACCACTAAGCTCTCTTGAGCCTGGCCATGAACATATTCACATGACCATGGATAAGATAGCCCTATTTGAAATTTGAACCATGTATAGAAATCTGATGATTTTTCTTAGATTTTGGTCGAATTCTGGCTATTGAAAATCTCGAAAAGCACTTGAGTTTTTAGCAGTTTTCATTTTTAATAGAGCTTTTTGGCTATATAGCGAGCCAAAAGATAGGCTGGTTCTTACGGGAAGAAAGAGAGAGAACGAGAAATTTCAAGCAGAAAGAGAAGAGCATGTGATCAAACAAAACGTACGTGCAGAGCTCGAGAGCGACGAAGTGCGCTGTGAGCCGTGAGAAGAGCTCGACCGAAAAGCAGAATAAACGAGTCTGAAGGGGACGCGAAAATAAAGCAACTTGTGCCCGAGAGCTTGAGAAAGCCGGAAACCTCTGCAACCTTGGAAAGGAAGCTTGGGGATAGCAAACGCGTGAAGACAAGTCGCGTAAAACACACCACTGCTAGAGAGCTTGAGAAGTCATACAGATAGGCGTGAAGAAGACGCGAGAAAGGCCAGCAATCAACGAGCCCTAGGGCAGCAGTGGATCTATCTTTCCACGATCTTACCGACGATCGGTTTTGCTCTTTGTCGAGCACTGTATCGTTGGGTAAACGTTCATTTTCTGATGCGAGAGTTACTGGAATAATTGTCGTAGTCTCCGATACCCTAATAATCGAAGTAGGTTCGAGTTTGCAGAGAGTGGGAGGGCCTCGCTCATTGATTTCTGGCACAATGCTAACTCATCTTAAAACGTTCATGGACAACCTAATGGTGAGGAGTCTAGCATAAAGAGCTCGGAAACAGAAGGGTAGATGGAGGGTAGATGGAAGAGGAGAGCAGGAAATCTGCAATGTGGAAGGCACATCACGTGAAAAGGGTGGAAGCATTCTCAATCCTTGGAGCTTAGAATTCCAGATCTCTACGTGAACAGCAGCACCGCTGAAATATCTCCGAGGAGGAGGAAGACATACACAAAGGGCGAAGAGTAAAGTGAAAATTTATGTGCAAAATGAGTTGTAGCACTGGGATGAAAGTGTTGGCCACAGATCGACCTCAACAGATTGCAGGTATTTATCATGTTGATATCATGTTCAACAGAAGCTTTCTTTTCACTTCTGGAACAAAACATTTTGTGTTTAAAATTCAAATCAAAGTTTTGTCAGCTGTTGCACAGGGTCTTATTTTTGGATCCAGGTTATAAACATGTTCTCTCCTGGGCTTAGAATGAAATAACAATGGAAAGACCTTTTGAGGTGATGATCAGTATTGAAGAGTTGCAAATGCTGAAGTATTTTTGTTCAGAGATATTGCTAGATGAATTCAGTTGTGTAAAGTTCCCGTCAGTGGGACAGAGGGTTCACTTCCAGCAAGCACCATAGAAAGTGCCAACTCTACAACTGACAGGGCATGTCTCCCAGTATGTAATGTTGATCAGCCAGACTCCAACCAGTCACTGTTTTCAGCACCAAAGGTTGTTTCTCATTAACAACCGCCTCCAGTTTTGATTGCCTTGAATGAGGAACCATCATCAGAAAATCAATGATTGTTGATATTCCACAAGTCTGTGCCTATCGTTTTAATGCTAGTGTTTTAATCCCAGCTAGCTACAGATGCTGAGTTTTGACTACATAGATGAACCACAAAAAGGCACCATCAGTGGCCATACAAACTATATGACCCTTGGAGGTGCTGTTGCATAGCTTCTCCTTCACAACTCAAAAAAATTCCAATTTCTTCCATAGCTATGAAAAATGTGAACAATATTTGAAATGAAGATTGCCAATCCCAATAGACAAACTCTAATTGCTTCTGGATAAACATCAAAAAAGTATGTTATTGTGCTCTAATAAATCAGTGCCTAGTAATACCAAAACTAACAAAAGTTATACAAATAAAACATGTGCACCAATGAAAGTTGGGACACCATAACTACTCCCTTTGAACAATCCCTCTCCCCAAAAAGCTGAAACCCTGACCACACTGAATTGGGTTCTGGGTAAAATAAATCCTATAGAAAATAAAGTATCCTGCAATAAATGTCTGACATTGTGCTCATAATAGCTTCCACTCCCAACTTCCTTGAGAAACAAATCTCATGACTTTATGGAGGAAATTAAGCCAGAGCAAGAGTTTTACAATACTTGCAGGGAATAATTGATAGCAAGTTCATATGTGTTCACTTGTCTCTGTCTCATGGTAATCTTGGTAGCACAATGTTAAGAATGCATGAGAGAATGAACCATCCAAGAAAAAATAAAGCAACATTCCTGTTTCCCTCATCATCTTCCACTGTCTGCAACAGCCAACAGTATTTTGTCACACATGATGATGCTTTCAGGTTTTGGTGATTAGTTGTGCTGGCAAAAAGGAAAATCAATTTGTCATACTGAACTTTCAAACTGTCAGGTGGTCAAGGCGGGTGGTCAAGGCAACTATTGTTCCCAACACAGAAACGGGAAAGAAAAATTTATTTCATAGTTTCACATGCTTACCTTGTTGGGTGGAGAATCTGAGAGTCTTTGCGTAATGTCAGCTTCAAAAGGCCAAATATATTCAACCCCTGGATTCTGTAACCGCAACAAACTCCAATCATACATTCTTCTCTCTTCCTCTGATGTCAACATATCAGCTGAATCCTGCCATTGAATACCACAAAAGCACCCCATTTACTGATTGGCATTTAGGTGTTAAGTTGAAGATCCTTCTCATGGGTTTTTTCCATTTTGTAGATAACTCCTGCTAATTACAGCTTATTTCAAAAGAGAGTATCTATTGTTACTGTAGGAATTTGCATGAAAGCCAAAATGCCCTCCTTGTGGCCCTTGAAGAGATATCATCAAGAAATAAGTGACAGCTTAATTGGCCACTGCTGCCCACAAAATTCAGTCATTGCACAACCACGATATGGCAGGTTCACTCTCGTCAAAAGTAAAAATGTTTCACTTTGAATTTCTGATATCATGAACTCCATAAGAGGAGAAAACATAACTATCTTCTGGAAGACAGGAACCTTGACCCTGAACGTTGTTACCTGCAAATCCCGAAGCTGTTTCTGAATGACACTCTCTTCCAAAGACTGTGCCATGATTTCACTGCGTCTCTTTCGATATGCTTGAAATATCTGCACTGGACATGTAAGCAAATTCAAACCCAGAATGAAGTATCCCCAATTTTGTTTGTTTTAATCCACTGTGACAGCTGCTCTCGGCACTGCAGTTTTTCCTTTCTAGGAATGACCAGTGGCTATCAGAAGTTTATACAAGAAACCAGAACAGTGATCTGACAAGCATACTTGCTTTTCTTTGTAAAACACTACATTTGAAGAACATAACTGCCTAGTACATATTGTAAGAATGTCATATGAAGTTCATCTTTTAGTAATGATTTTGTCCAACTTTCTCCAAGAAATGATTGGTTCTCTGGCAGAATTGACAAGATGAAACACCAAGAGAAAAAGACATCAATGTGCACCTCTCCAGAGGAAGCTTCTGGAGAAACCTGTAGTCTTCCATAATGATCCACTAGGGATATGCCTGCAGTTCAGCCACCTCATCCTTTTGACACCAAATTGGGTTGATACTTATGCCTCAAACAACTCCAGCTTTCACAGCACCATTCACACAAAACCCACCACTAATTTGCCCATAATATCCATTCACAAACAGCTGAGACAATTTCACTTTCCCAGTGCAGTTAGATTGTACAGAATTGCCACTGAAAACCCACCTCTTCAAGGACAGTAATTAAACTCCCAGACCAAATCAGAAGCAGCAGCATCAGCAGCAAAAGAAGAAGAAGAAGAAGATTGCTGCCATGTCTGCCCACAAACCCTTAAGAAACAATCATCAATTGACTGTCTCTTCATGGTTGCCATCAATCCTGACCACTAGTCTTTAGGTTTTGGGGATGGCAGGAAGAATCAGAGGAAGCGAAGAATGTGTGTTCCATCGACCAACATTTCCAGCGCAAAAAAACACTGAATCCAGCATCAGAGCCACATGAGGAGAGGCGGAACAACTTCTTCTTCTTCTTCTTCTTCTTCAGTAAAATGAAGAATTTTTTCGAGCGCAAAACAGAACTCAGCATCAGAACCACAGGACGAGTGGCGAAAAATATTCGGGGAGCTTTACCTTCAGCAGCCAAAGCTCTGGCGATGTTGAGAGGCGAGAGCAGTGAGGATGACGACGACTCAGAGACCGATAAGTCGGAGTTGTCGTCGTTTGTCGTTGTTGTGGAGGCCCTTATTGTTACTCCATTAGCCCTCCTGGTACGCCGCCTTGTTATTCTTGAAGGGAAAAGAAAAGAAGAGCATGACAGCTGCTGCAACTGGAGAGTGGAAAGCATGCTGGAAGAAATGGCGCCGTCGAAGAATGGCAAGAAAACAAACGGTGCAAGCAGGAATGCGACAAGAATCTAAAAATTGCAAGCAAAAACCGATGAGAGCAGAGAAGCACGACAAAAATCCGAAATGGCGTCGTCGAATATGAAATCGCAAGAGAAAGACTATGATGGGAGCAAAGGAGCGCGACAAGAGTCTATATCCGGAAGGAGCGCACCTGTGGACAGGGGCTACCTATTCATCCATCGCAACAGTGAAAACTGTACGAACAACAAACAGCTAGGCTTTCGGAATCCTTTGGCAAACCGTGCAGTGCGGTGAAAGCGGACGGAGGAGCGGACAACAAGCAATCGCAGCAGCAGCAGATGCTTGTTGTAAGCAAGCAACGATTGATTGCAACAATTGTCTTACGCATGCCAACCATCGCACGAGCTAGCACAGCAGCAAACAGCCACAATCGAGTCTTGGTTTCTGCGAAGCTTTTGACTCGACGTTGGATGTGCAGTTTCCATTCTGTGTGCGTGTGTGTGGGGAGAAGAAGAGGCGTGGAAGAAGAAGAAGAAGCCATCGCCACACCAATTCAGAAGATGTGTGCAGTCGAGGAACAGATGGATAAGAATGGCCCAGGCTGAAAGCATTCTTTCGAGTTGTTGGTTGTTTGTTGTAATGCGGTACCTTCCATGGCATGTGGTCGATTGCAGACGTCTCTTACCATCGCAGGGGGCGTTATGGGAGCGATCTTGCTTCTGCTATTCTTGTGGTATGCGTTGTTTAGGTGTTTGCAAATGAGAGAAAACAGGACGGAATTGAGAGAAGCTCGCAACATTCTGAGGCATGGCAAGACTATGTTCAAGTCTCCTAGATCTTTGGCTCGCTCTTCTATGGCTACTAGGACCAGCAACAATAACATTACTGCTGCTTCTTCTTCAGTGTAGGAGCAATTTCCATTCCTGCAGTGCGTCCCCCCCCCCCGGGGGCTCCTCCCCCATCAGACTTCTTCCGTATGTGTTCTTCTGATGACTGATTCTTCCTTCATTCTGAGCTTCTCAGGCTGCTATTCATCATCATCATCATCATTCTTCTTCTTCTTCCTTGCCTTCCTTTCTATGAGGAAGAAACTACAACATGTAGGAGAAGAGCTCTTGCATCACTGGAATCGCTCATGGAATTTTGCATGCATCTTAGGGTTTATCTCACGCAACAACAATTGCAAATTGGTTAGGTTGCCTGAGCTTTTGTTGCTTGTTGTATTGTGATACAGGAGCCCTGCCAAGTCTTCTTCCCTTCTTCAATCCAGTCTCTATGAATTCTCAGGTGCAATGGAGCAAAAGAGTGTGTGTGCATGTGCGGAGTAGAAGGCTACTTGTCCTCTGCTGGTAAAACCATCCAACTCTTCATTCAGTGGCTCCATTCTAATCTTTGCATTCCTAACCAGTGGTGTGCTTAAAGGATATGTTCAGGGTGCAGGAGGCCCCAACCACTACCCTATATATAGGCCTCTATGTCTTTTAGGCATAGATGCTTGCATATACAGGGACATGCTAAAATGAAAT
>Ga0116227_10005920_pt1 | contig 25236 bp, 23 predicted proteins | sample S1TSphgellanicum_FD_89693 | JGI IMG/M metagenome (GOLD analysis project Ga0116227, IMG submission 89693) | Host-associated microbial communities from peat moss isolated from Minnesota, USA - S1T2_Fb - Sphagnum magellanicum MG | ecosystem: Host-associated > Plants > Peat moss > Unclassified... | reverse complement strand
TGTAGACTTCTTTTCTTTTGTGTGGGAGTTTACAACTTTCCACAAAATTTTGTTGTGGTTGTTTTTGTTTTTTTTTTTTTATAATTTTTGGGTTTAGAAAAAAGTTAGGGTGGAGGGGGGGGGGGGGGGGGGGGGTTTTGGGTTTGGAATTCCCTTTTTTATTTTTCATTTTTTTCAAAAATCCAAACCTGAAATTTAGGATGGGATAGGTTCAACACCAATCCATCCTACCACATAGCAATTTTTTTTAATTGAAATTTTGGCAATTTTGTTTTGATTTTTTGGCATTTTCATCTACGAATACATTTTTCATCCATAATTCATATTTTTCATCCAATTTCTTTTTCCTGCATTTAGTAATTGAGCAAGGGTCAATGCTTGGATATGGATTTTTTAATTTAAAAAGTTCAAACATTCCAAACTTGACAACGAAACACACCACCACATCAAATCACATCAATTTAAATTACAACATGAGGAATATGAGGGGAAAAAATAATAATTGGAATTCTCTTGGAAATTCATATCTCTTGCATACAATGTCAATTTGGCATGATTTCTTTTTCATTGAATTTCTTAGAAAAGAAAAATACACGTTTGCAAAATTTTAATATATATTTGAGGAAAAATACATGGAGGGTTTCTATGAGGCACGAAAGGTGGTGTGCATGGAATCGATGTTGCTTGGATTTTTAGCTCAATGTTTATGCCATTTAGCAACCATTCTTGTAACCCACAAGTGATGGAATCTCATGCCATTAACGAATAAGGAAAGCCATACCATCAACTTTTTAAAAAATCATTCCCACTTTGTGTTGGTGTGCTATGCATTTGTTTCATGTCATTATGTTGGATGGGTTATTATTTATTTTTAAAAGGTAGGGGGGTTTTTGAATTATGTGCCATTGGCCTACACTTTTTTTTAAAAAGCACATGTTCACAATTGATCTCTTGAAAATCTATGGATACTTCATAGTGAGAAACCAAAGGTGCAAAGCTATGAGCCATCCCACACATGTAAATTATCACAATTAACCTTGGGTTATAATTGGTGCCATTAATGGTGAGGCATGGGGTCTTACTTCACTTTTAATCTACCCAAACTAATAACTAGGGTTTAGTAAAATAGGTCGTAAAATGGTGGGCATTGTTGCAAGCTACATCTAAAGATGGTGATTAAATGAACCCTATTGATTATTGTGGTAAATAGATTAAATTGATGGTCAATACATCATGTTTGTTGTGTTTATAATAAGCACCAAGTTTGTTTAACCCTCCATAATGTTCTTGGACATGGGTGCATGCGCCTTGAATTACAATCAGGTTAAGCCCATATGCTCAACACCTCATTGGAATTAGGGTTTAATACCTACAATTCAAGGATAGAGGTCACCATAGAAGTGCCACATGATTCGGAAACATGGAACATTTTGGGTAAATGGTACTAATGGGTTTACAAAACAAGGGGTTTGTTGCAACCACTAACATTGTTGTCATCAAGAAGGAAAACATTATATTCAAATTCTACTATTAAATAGCTACATGTTATTTCATCATTGATGTCAAACATGGACAAACTTTATGGAACCACCAAGGTGTGTTATCGATATTTAGGGGCAATTAACAACATCGAACTAAATGACTTCATCCAATAATTTGATAATTGGTGTGATATGCAATCGCTGCGTAATCCATAATTGTTCACACCCTTCATGGCATGGAAGGGGTTGTTATAGCATTTGAAAAAAAAATTGATGGAAAATTACCACAAATTTAGGTGTGCCCATGAAGTTCAAATTGCATATCGATTGCCCAATTATGTCTCCATCACTAGGATTATTATGGCCCTAAGTGTTGTGACTTTAATTATGACAACTCTTAGTAACAATTCAACCAATGGAAGTGAGAGTGCCAATGGAAATGAAGGTGTTCTAGTGGCATAGCCACTAGAAATGGTGATGTCAAGTTTTCCATTCATAGAAAAGGCCTTGTGCCGACATTCAACTTTGTTGTGGAATTCTTCCAAAAGTTTTGAAGAAATTACCAAAAGGTTCAAATATAAAAGTTATGGAGTTTGCAAGAGTTTCAACATAAGCCACATGAGAGCTTGGAAAAAGCATACATACATACAAGGTTAATCATTATGATAGAAAAGGTCACAAAAACACAGGTTGTCCACTTTTATTATGGGATTTTGGACAAGGAACTTATGTGATGGGTGTAGGATGTTATGTTATTTCAACTTGCATAACTTGCTAGCAAGTGTGTTCCAATTGTTGGAATGCATCAAATTGAACATGGTGGAAGAATATGTGGTCATTTTCGGGTTCAATAAGAACAACCCAAGGAACTTTTCAACATCATCAATTTAATTATTGCATGCTTAGCCAAATAAAACCATGAGATAAAATACTCAGGGGATAAGGTCGTGTATTTTCATCATATTTTGCAAATCAAGGTGGAAAAAACAAGTGGTAGAGGTGTATTAAGCTTCATTAGAAAAATGTTTTCCCTAATCCACCTCAAGCCACCACCTCCAACCCTAACCCTAGTTTACCATATTCCCATTGTAAATTTTATGGGCATGATGTGAATCATTGTTTCACCTTATATTCAAAACTACAACATGGTTAATCACAAACAACCAATGTGGGGAAAAATCGGTTTTGGAAAAGGTTGAAAGGGGAAAGACAACTAATAAAAGTTTAGCCACCAAATTAGATCCAAATCAATCGAACATCATGGAGGTAAGATTCGCACACCTAAAGGCTCTAGTGGCATAGGAGAAATCTAATGCATCTATTTTAGGGAAAGCCTAAGAGTGAAAATACTTACCGTCCTCTACTTCAAATGTTAACATAGGATATTTTTGTGAAGTTGGATTTTTAGGACCATTGGCCCCAAATGATCTGATGTTGAATTTTCCAAAAAACCATGTGTTTTAGGCAATTGATGGAAACAATGTTAGGGTTTTAAATATAGTCAAGATGATTTCAATGGTTGCACCACTGATAAGAGTGAATGTTCAAGCGCCAAAACCATGAAATGCTAACAAAAGGTTGGATTTTTAATGTGGGGAGGTTCAACTCCAAGTTTGCCTACTATAAACATTTGTGTTGGTAGATTTAATTTCCAACCTTATGGAGGGGTCAACTTTTGGTATTGCATTGGTGATGCCAAAGAGGACACCTAGTTTCATTTCCAAAATGAAGGCACCAAGTAGTTCGCTAGGGGTGGTAACAACAATGTGCCAAACACCATTGTTTTCCACCAAAACATTAACCATTCATGATATTCAACTACAGTAAACCCCCTTTATAATCATGCCCTTGGAGACCACTTTTTTTTGTGACACTAACAAATTGTGATTTAAATGTGTATAGTCACATTCCATATAAACCCATACAAGATTGTGACTATAGGCAAAAAAACCTTACAAAACAACCTTTTTATGCTAGAATAAATGTGCCAATTGTTTAAATTTTTTACATGGGTTATTCTAAGCTCTATTATGTATTATTAGACTTGAAAAAGGTTGTGATTTCTACTTATTTTAATTTGACAATTTACATTGAGTTTGAGCTTTTTAACTATTAACTTGTGTATCTTGTCAACTAGTTTTTTTAAATTAAGATTTTCTACTTTCTTGGCAAGCTTGCATGTCTTTTGCTTGTATGCACTATAAAATTGTTTTTTCTTCTCTTCAACTAGATTCATTGTTGTTACTTTGCACAACTTGAACACAAAGCAACAGTAACATTGCCAAAGGGAAATACAATTTACAAAACTGTAATATTTGCCCTAGATTTCCCCTATTATAGTCACATTTATTAAGAATTTTTTGCAAATATTATGTGCTACTAACAAGTGTGATAGTGACTCTAAAGAATGGTGTTTCTTACTGAAACAAATGGTTACCAAAAAATGTGTGACACAAACAAGAGTGTAACTAAAATGGGCATCTTATAAAGGGGGTTTACTATAGTAGCAATGTTAAGTTTGGCCACATGATGTGAGGGTGAGGGAACACCAAGGATGGTGGCTATGTTGGATAAAGATCCAATTTTGATCATAGTTCCCCATAGTACCTCCAAAACCAACAAAACAAAAATGTTAAAGACTTCATCTTAGCATGTAAATGTTGCCAAACTTTAAGAATTCCTAGTGTGTATGGCCATTGATAGGGCATGTTTTGCTCTTAACGTGATTATGTTACATAATGAAGGGGTTTTCCAATTAAAGGGGGGTGTTGGCACAATAATATTAACCCCAAAGTATTCTATTATATTCAAGTGCCCAACCCCTAATGTTGTGCAAAGCAACCATGGAGAGTCTTGGATGGACCAATGCCAATCTTGAACTATGCTTATACCAAATCTTGACATGAATGGATGGGTCAAAGAAAGCTTAGGGATTAACCAAACAAGAAGTTATGATCTAGGTCAATTCTAACATACTAACAAATTATACCACAATGTGGGCCCAAGTGGTGGTTACATGTGTTGCATCCTATGATGTATTGCTTGGACGAAAGATTTTATACCCCTTAAAGGTTACCCTAGATTTCTAAACGAAAACCACATACTACCAACCAAGATGGTAGACATGAGACAACCATAAGGTTTTGTTGCCAATGAAGTTGGTTAGGGTCATCCAAGAAAAAAAAAATCAAGTATGTTGGCTAGATTTGTAGGCCTTCTTCATGGTTTTGAATTATTGGAAGGTAACATCCATGTTCAAGATGACCCCCTAGAGTAGTGAATTAATGATGTTAATGGCAAGTGGGATGATGTTCATCCAAGAATTAACATGGGATCCCATGCCAACATGGGGCACATTGTTGGAATTATTGATATTTGTTAATCACTACATTCATTAGGCTTGGCACACTTTACTATCACCAAGCCCACAATTTCTCATGAATGCTAGTAATGGGCCATTGAGATTGAGCCCATTACACATTATAATTATTTGATGAAATATTTTCAAGGATGGGATATGCCTATTGGAGTTTTTTAAGGGCATTAGTTTTGGTCTATTTGCAATACAATTTGGCATCCAAGTACAATAGTATCATTACATACAGAAGGATCCACATGCTAAACAACCCTCCATACATCATTTTATGATGTTGCAACAATGATATTCCAACTTGTTACCAACATTGATGATACAAGCTTACCAAAGTTCCATATTGAACAATGTCACATTGATGGGGCACAAGATTTGGATAGGATTGGGCTAGTTGATCTATTCATTTCAAGATGGCCATGTCAAGGTCTTTTGTAGGTCAACACAAGTCAAGGCCTTTTAAACCCAAGATCAAAACTTTTTTAAGACTTGATTTGTGTTATTACATATTTGTAGACCACATAATTTATGTGCATATTTGTTAGAGAATGTTCCACCATTGGGAACATTATAGTTTTTAAATCCTTTTGGGTACTCCATACTCATTATATTCATTAACCTAAGTAACCATTTACCACAATGGAACTTAAAGAATGGTTCGATCTCATATCAACTCATTATATTTTGTTTGCACCCACAAGCTTAAGAAGGCTTGTAATTAACATCCAATGGCTAAGGCACCTATGAAATGGCCTCAACTTTGACCTTCTAAACCCCTAATCCATTAAGATAAATCATGTGACCCAATCACACCACTTAAACCTAGAAAAATCAACATTTGCTAAGATGCAACTCAAGGTTATGTTCTTGAAGTTCATCAAACACCTTTTGCAAATGATGTCTATGGTCCCTTGGAATTAAGCTAAAAACAATGGTGTCATCTATGTAATAGTTGGCAAATTTTAAATTGTCAACATTCGATCCATGGCCTTTTGAAATTTTACAAAAATGTTCTTCAAACTAAATTGCAAGAATCACCATTAGTACAAACAATCCTTCCTATGAAAATCAATCCCCCCATATATTATTTTGACCTTATCACCTTTTTTCAATGGGAACTAATGGTAGCCATAATGCAAGTCCAAGGTGTTGAAGACCTTGGCCTACCCAAGGGTGTCAAAGATCTCCTCCAATAAGGGCATGACATTTTTTTAAAAGCCCAATTGCTTATTCATTGACCTATAATTTCCACACATGTGATGTTTTTGTTTAATTGCCAAAAAAATCATTTTTGGTTAGTATCATTATTGTTAAGGCATACCATAGTACATGCACGGTTTTGGCATAAATTAAATTATTTTTTATTTTGCTGAAAATTTGAAAAAATATTTACTACTTGTGTCGAAATTTCACTAATTTTTATAAAATCAAATTCTGAAATATTTTGATTGTCAAATTTGAACCTTAAACTTGCCACTTCTACAACTAAAGAATGTCATAGTCTATACACATTTAGATTCTCTTACAAAGACAACAAATTCATGTTTATTATTTTATATAAACATTAATGTTGAAATTTCAGAATTAAAAAACCAATTGCCAAAGTTAAGATTTGAAATTAATTAATTATTTGGTAGTTTGTTGTCAAATTCATTCAAGTACTATAGTATTCACCCTTGGATAATTTTACCAAATCAACCTTTGGCAAATTTGATGTTTGAGCTTTTACCAAGACCCTCTCCACCTCATTAAGCTTGTAAGGTTGCCTAAAAATCATATTATCATCCTTAAGTATATGTGGACCTCTTATATTTTCAAATGGCCTAATTCCTTCAAGTTGAATGCAAAATATTTAGTATAACTTTGTAATAGTTATTTTATTTTGCACACCTCACCTCTTATAATCATTGGATTAATATTTAGTTCCCATGTTTTTATGGTCATTGGTACTTTGGGCTAAAGTGATGAAATATCCCCAATACTTGAGGTTAAGGGCATGGATTGTGATTGTTTTGTGATATGTGGGGAGGTGCTTGATTGACTTCACACCCCCACATCATAAACCTCATGTCCAACACCCAAAAATCCCTATTGGCATTCTTGATCCCACAATTGCCAAGGATGTCCAACTTGGCATGTCATAACATCACACCCTTTGCACCAACATGGTTGTCCCAAATGTGCATGCAATAATAAAAATTAGGTGCATGGGTGGGCGAGTAGGTGGGTGGGTGTAACTAGGCAAAATGTTTTTATTATGCCAAACCCAAACTTAAGATCCATGGGATGCAATTAAAGGCGCATGATTTGCCTTAAAATCCACCTTTGTGTCCCTTTTGAAAGATTTGGCACTACAATAGTGCTCATGCAAAAGCCCATGATACATGAGATTGGGGAAAATTCAAAAACTTCAATAAGGTTGTTCATGGAAGTCCAACCCTATTAACAACAACCAAAGGTGGTATGCCATCATGGCAAATCACACATGATTAGGATCTTGGACTTATTATGTCATCCTCCAAGCATGTTGGATCATCTTTGGTGGTGTTAGATTAATCCATATTCATTAAAACTTATGGGCACATGAATCAATGATGGTAGCATCCACCTACACTAGTTTGTCGATCCAAGCCCAAATAGTTGGCCTTTTTGTAGAAAGGACTTTTTAAAAGACGTGAAATGATTTGAAAATGACATATTTATGGGAAATTTTTTTATGTACACATTTATATCATATTATAATAAAAATATTTTTAATAATTGAAACAACTTAAAATTTGATTTGGAAATCATGATATTAAACATATTCTACAAAATATTTGATTATTAAGGATTATCAAGGACTTGGTCCTTGTTTTGGATTGGCTCCTTATATCATATTTTGGCCCTTGTGTAATTATTACCAGAAAGTTGTCAAGGGATTCAATAATCAAAGGATTTAACAACATTGTCAAACCTTTAACCCAATTGACAAGGATTAACCAAGAATACATAGGGGGTGAAGCACAAGACCAAACCTTTCAAGAGTTGAAGGTTCAACTCAATTTACCTTTCATTTTGCAATGACCCATATGAGAACAACTTTTCAACTACACATTGATTAGAATATTTTAGGGTTGGGGTTGTGCTTAACCCAACTTGATGATGATGATCAAAGGTTGATAATTGCATTCTAAGGAAGTCACTTCCATTTTATTTGAAATGGTGTGCAAAAGAATATAAGGTGCAACTTATTGAAAAAATATATAATTTGTAATTTACTTCATTGTAAATAAGGTGTTTATAAATTCATTATGAAAATATACTTTTTATATACCTAGTATATTCTAGATTATATTTTAAATATGCCATTATTTCATAACAAACTAAAAAAACCCTTTTATCTTAGTTGTGTCATAAAATATATAAATAATGACTTTTTGAGTGGCATATGCCAATAGGTTGAACAACAAAAAAAAATTAAAATGCAATTCATACAACCTAGGGAGTGTCTCATTATTGTTTAGGAGGTTTTGTCATTCATGTGTTATCTTTATAGTAGCCCATTCACTTTGGTTACAAAACATTAACCTTTGAAATTATTTATGGAATTAGATTCGCTCAAAAGAAAGTTAATCAAGTGGGCACTTATCCTATAGGAATACGACTTTGACATAGTTCATAGGGTTGGTAGGGTTAACCGAGTTGTCATTTGATTAAGTTGGAAGCCAAGTTCCAATGAGGAGGATACCATTGGGGTTGTGATATAAATTTGGAGGTGTTACCATGATGGTATGCATTAACATACTTATGTACCATGTTGGGATGTTTTGGGGATGTACCCTAAACTAATATTGATAACAAAGATTATTGTAATGTAGACATTAAGTTAGAAGGTGATGGTGCCCTTGACATATATGAAAATGCACCTATTATTGCATATTTGTAAGTGTAGGTGAAATCCTAGTTATATTGACACCCAAGGAGTTTGACCAGGTTCTGCACAAGGGCAAACAATTCAAATGGGAAGGAAATTCTTTCCTACAAGTGTGGATGGATGGATGGATTGGTGTTGGTAATGCTTCACCCAAAAATAGTGTGGGGGCTTATATGACACACTTATGTGGAATTGGGCCATTTTGGGATTCAATAAACTTACAACTATCTTTAGGCACAATATTGGTGGCGAGGGATCCAATTATAAATTTAGTAATTTGTTTCTTGATGTGTGGTGTGTGATTAAGTGTGGGCATCATTTAATGCACCTACACTTCATTTATAGCCACTGCCTTTCGTGGGGCTTGTTTATTGATGGAGTTTGGATTTTGCCAACTTATTTAGTTTGATAATGTGACAGACTAAATATGTTTTGGTTATGATCAAACACTTCTTCAAATCGTAGGAGTTGCCTATGAATTTTTCAACAAGGTGTTAAATAAGTTTGACATTCTAGTTGAAATGTTCACCAACCAAGGTATGGAATTCCATGGGGAGTTCCAAAAGTTATGTGATAAAACATTGATTGATCATCATACAACTTCACAACACCATCCTAAGGTAAAGTGGTTAATTAAACAAATGGTGCAAACGATGAAGCGGGGTTTGCATAAGTATGGGTGTCAAAAAGGCATACTAAAAATTGGGATCTATAGTTACCATGGTTAACTATAGGGTATAAGTTCAATCAACAAGTTTGTTTTGCATTGTTTTTCATTTTATTTCTTACTAAATTTGGTTGGATAAATTTGTTTCGATGTGTAATGCTAATGGCTAGGGAGAATTTGGCAATTGTTCAGAATTGGAATATTTTAGATTATGTCATTATTTAAGGAGGTGGTTATCAGAATTGAGATTGTAGATTTGAGCCATGAAATTATGTGTATGTATAACAAACAACATTGATTATGTTGGATGTGATTATAAAACATGTTATTTTGAGTGTGCAAAAGGTGTTACCTTCCAAAATGTTATTGTTGAAGGCCTAAGATGGTTAGACATGGAAAAACCATGTGCATAATTGCACATTATGTCATCTTCTTAATGTTGATGGCCAAATTGACCCATCTTTGGTAATTATTCCCATATGTTGTTTGTTGTGTGGGCAGTTTATTATGGTTACCATTATGCTGATTTGCGATTAGTGTTCAAAAGGTTGGCATATGGGATGTATTGTGCCACCAGTGGAGGAAATATCTACTAAAAAACGGTTTTCCCTTTGGTGCATTAAGCAAAATTAGTTACTTATTCATGTGGTTAGATAGTATGAATACCATAAGGTTTTTCCCCCATTATGATTCACATTTGGCTGAGGATTTTGGGGAATTGTAGTTAGGTAACTAATCATGGGGCTCACATTTGCACCTAGCCTATTGGTCCTTCACCTAGAATTAAAATGTTAATTCTTGGTGGATTTACATAAGAAATTTCATAAACAATCTAGTTTAGGGTGACTTTAACTCCAACCAAGGGGTGGTTTGGAGGTAACGTGTCATTCGAGGTGATTTATGTTATTTGGTTTGTGCATGTGGATAATCATAGTTGTAGCTGTCGCTATGTTAGCGTATGACAATTGTTAGTTAATTTAGCTACCTAGTTTAGTCCTAAGTTAAATTAGGGTAGCTAAATGTGTTTTAGTTTAAAACTTGTTCAAATGTGATTTGAGTTCAAAACATTTTGTATGTGGGATATAATCTCAAGTTGTGTGTTCATAGAAATTTTGAAACACACAAGTTTGTTATTATAGATTTTATGTTTTTATGCATGTTTTGTTTGTGCACAATAAAATCCATAAACAAAACTTGTTAATACCTACTCACCCTTCTCTATTTATGATTTCCTTTTTATTTTCAATCTAATGACATGTTTTTCACATCATTGGTGTGCTAGTCATAATTATGACCTAGCAACAGAAACAAGTTTGTTTTGACTTGTGTTGGACTATATTTAACTTAACCTTAACCTAGCTGTCCACTTCGATGACCACCCTTCTTGTACACTCTCATTTGTAAACATTCATTGTGCTGCTGGAGGTAGCACATGTTACCCTCTGTGGAAGGAAGTTTCTTAAATAAATAAGAAAAATTTGGAATCCAAAATTTCCGAATTTTTTTCCACAATGTCTAAAAACTTCAAAAAACTTCATGCAAAAATCTTTAGAAATCTAAAACCTTAAAAAATTGAAATTGACAATGCATAATATATTTTTTAAAAAAAAAATAATATAAATAAATAAATCTCCCTCTTTCTTTCTTCTCTCTCTCCCTTTTTCTCTGTCTATGTGTCTCCCCTTCTTTGCCACTTTCTCTCTCCCTCTCTCTCTCTCTAGATCAGACCTTATGTCCCTCAAGAGTTGAAAGCAACCAAGTCAAAATAAATAACTAGGTACCTATTTCAACAACCTAGGTGTTAAATTAGACCTGAAAATAGGGTAGTAAGGGCTACTGGGTAGGTAGTAAAAACAGAAATTGAGCTTAACCATCTTGGTAGCTAGTGAACAGGAATCCAAAGGACCCATAGTTAGGTAGGTATATAGCCCTTTCTGCTAAATAGCCTCTCCTCAATACAAACTTAGCAAAATCTGACAAGTTTTGAAAGCTGAGATATGTGAGTACAACCCTAACTAAATTACCTTGTTTAAGTATCTAGCATAATTTGGTTCATCTCTTGCAAGTATATTGCTCATCATAATACCTTGGCCCATGTCATATACCTAACTAACATAAAAAAAACCATACTCAATAATTGTACTTGAGTTCAGAGTGAGGGAAGGGAGATATTATTAATATATTGAAGTACTTTCATTGCACTATTTCAACCTTTGAAAACATTTTCAAAACCACATGAGCACATGAGAAAAAAAGATTGGCCTTCCAATCATAAGAGTGGAATGTTTTTAGCCCTTCACAGTAGGATGCATGCATTCAAAAATCTACAACATTGAAATAACAAGTTCCAATCTATAATCGCTAAACCCACCCAATCCCGTTTGAGTGCCCACCCAACAAACCTCTTAAACAGTTCCTACTTGACTTTTGGATCCCTATAGTCTAACCCCATAAATGCTTTAGCAAATCATAATCAGAATTTTGGAATTTTGTGAGAGTATTCTAACCTATTCCCTAAATATTTGTGAAAAAAAACAATGTAGGTTTTTTCACATGGATGTTGGTTTTTTCCAAATGAACATAAGCTTTTCCTGATGGACATAGGTTTTCCTGCTGGACATAGGGGGGGGCCCAGAGTTTCTCCCAACAGATGTTCCTCCCTGGTCTGCCTGATACCACAAGTACCGCTCCTCGTCTGCCCTCACATGTTAATGGGACCAACAACAGCAATTAGGTTGGATTAGTGGAGACTTTCTTTCCAACCTGAGTTCCATCTATTTCTTTTGTGCTAAATGGGTGGTTGTGTGGATGACTGGACACATTCATCAAGAGCGCTTTCAGCTCCTTGTAGAAACAGGCGGCAAAGAAGCTTTTGTCCTTTCCGGTAAATGACACAAGCCCGCTTATTCTCTGACAGCAAACCTTCACTGTTGACTAGGCCCCTGCTTGCATTGCCAAACCCATCATACCCCTCAGATAACTGAACATCAAAACCTTCAATAGTGATGCAATCAACGGCTGACCAAAAATCTTAGGAAACAGTGCCTTTTAAAACTCCAGGATCTGACTGGCTTACATTTTTAGAAAAATCACTGCACAGATACCCATTTATCTGACTTTCCTGTTTCTTGGTTCCTGATCTAAACCCACAAGTTGAAAAGAACACATCAAGACTAGTCATTTTGATATAATGCCTTCATCAAGTCTATGAGGCTTGGGATTGCCAGTGAAGTTTTTTGGCTTGCCAGTACTAGAATCAATAACGGGTCTTAGTAACAGAGTAGAACAATTTACCCAGTAGGCTGCAAACGTGCTTGCTTGTCCTTGGCCAGCAACTTGTCATCCGCATCCTCAGGACCCGTTCCCTCATTTATCTCCATCATCCTTTCAACATGACAAGTTCATGCACAGAACTGACTCTAGTTTAGGTGTCAAAACCTTGAACCTCCCTTCGAATCCAAACAATAGTTCAGTTTCTAAAAGACAGACACTTCTTCTGGCATTCCAAACCTTCCACTGGATTTGAGAATGAACATAAAAAACATGGACTTAGAAAGAACCAAAGAACTGTGTCAGCAGCTAATTCAGTCTCAGATTGCTGTTTTCCATAGCTTCATCACAAAGACAGGAGTGGATAAAAACACATACTTGGATGTGAGGAGGTCTACAAGCAGTTGCAAAGCTCCACGATTTCCACAAACTTGCTCTACAGCTGTCCTTATGTCCAAATCCTTAGCAACTCCTTGACTCACTGAGATCTATCCAGGGTGGAAAACTGTGTGATGGGAAAAGATAATTGAAAGAAAATGGCATATTGATCACAACCAACTTGCGACCATGACAAATCCACAGGATCATAAACCATGCATCTGATACAGACAACAAATGAGAGAAGAGCCTCACTTCTTCTAGCAAAGAGACAACACAATAAACCTCATCTTCTTCCATAGCCACGATGCGTAATGCAGTTAGAAGATCTTCTGGAAACATCAAGCACTTGGAGTTCTGAGGTGGCTTCGTATCTCCACTTGCAATGGGTTTTTGGGTCTCTAAATGGATTCTGTCTGTAGTGGCTGCTGATGCATATGGATGTCCTTGACCACAGAAACCCATCTTGAGCTCAGATGATGGAAGAAGCCAGCGCAGTGGAAGATTCTAGATATTCAAAACCGACAACTGGTCAACTGCAGATGTAATGCAGAAGGAGAGAAACTGAACATTATCAAGCTTGGCAAAACTGTAGCATAGTGATAGACAAAATCACATTCAACTTTGTAAACAGGCAAGGAGACTAGAATTACCAGTTCTGCAAGGAGCTGGGATTTGGTTTCATTGCAGACACTCTTCTCTAATGCCTCTTTTGGGAAATATATCTGCATTCCAAACAAGCCCAAGAGTTGAAACAGTGACAAAATGGACACCAATTCTCTCTTCTGTGTAGTAGAAATTGTCCAAGTACACGGTGTAAGTCAAAGCCCTTTTTTTGGTGGACAACAAAAGTCCAACAACCTCTGTAGCACTCCAAAGAAATGCTACCAGACCTGAAGAAAATGTCAGTCCAATATTCAGAATCTACAAAGTGCTTAACCGACCATTTAAACCTTGCTCTTTAATCCTGGCATCTTCTTAGCCCTTCTTTCCAGGTAGCACATCAAGATTCCTAGCCCAGTATCTGCATGATGAAATTTAAAGTAGATTGAGGAGTCTGCAAGGAGACCTTGCAGAACAATGAGATGATTATACCATGAGGTAATCATTGGGATTTGTCTCCATCACAAAGCCATAAAGGTAAAGCAGCTCCTGCAAAAATCACCCTTGCCGCATCAGAAAGAAGTGCTACACTGACTGAACAGAAGCCTAACAATTTGGCTTCTATTTGAAACTCAGGTTGTTGATCATATCTATGAAATTGCATGGCAAACTTAACAATAATGCTTTAAAGGTTACTGCTGTGTTTTTTCCCACAAAACCAAAACTAACACAAGAAGAAGGGGGTGTGTGTGATCATAGTCATATGAGTGTAGCTCCCAAAGTATGAGACCATCACCTTTGCCATGAATGCAGTGACTAACCATCATGATTTCATCCTAAACTCTATACCCTGACTTCATCAGCTCATGATGGTGGATGTAGATAAGTATATAATAATATGGGCCAAACCAACTGACCTCATTGCCTTTGTTACCATAGTTGATGTGAATTTCTGAGTTTGCAGTTACACCCAACCCTGGCCCTGCATCAAGCTTTGAATCATGAATGGCCAGCAAGAGCGTAAACTTTGGTATCTGATGCTCTATACAGAACAGCCCCCATTCAGTCATAAGAACACAACTGACTCAAAACTCCTTTGGTTCAGGAAACAAGAGGACAGAAATGACAAGTTTTTCACACATTGGACTAGGGACCAAGATCAACACATCATTGAACCACAAAAGAGTGAAAAAAAAGAGAGATCTTGTGCCCACCCAATTCTATCAGTACCCCTTTCTAAAATTTCTATACTTTCTGGACTTGATTGTACACAACTAGATTGGTCAAAGAATATACATTATAATAGACACCCCAACTCCTTGGTTGAGAGTTGTGACTTGGTAACTTGAAGAGATGGAGTGTTTTCTTGGGATGAGGACCAACACTAAGCACCAGAAGACCTAACATCTTTACAGCTTCAGACTCAATTTCTTTGGTCTTCATCCCCAGTCTATAAAGTCCTCAGGACCAAGACCAAGGGCTCCCAACCAACGGAAGACCAGCATTCAAGTTAATCTTGATCTTGATCCATAGTGACGCATTTACAGGTAATCTCTGCAGTCCACTCTTCACAAAGGATGAGAATCATTAATGATGCATTGTTCTCAGAAGACTGCTATAGACCCACCCTGCACCAACTGTTGGTCCATGTGAAAACACATGTGGGGGAAACAAGGAGAGAAAGATACCTGTCATGAGGTACATGGAATTGGGTACGCCTGTAATACAACCTTCAGGGCCATCAATTTCCCACAATGCGACTGGCATCAGATCTGTATTGCAGCAACAGTTGTCAAATAAATGCAACCCCTCTGGAAAGAGAGAGAAGAGCCAAGAACAGAAACTTTGTGATTATCAGGACATGCAATGGTAAAGGAAATTTATACTGCACACTGGAGTGGTGCATTTGATGATGGTTCAATGAGAACACAGTCAAGGCCATGAGAGCTTACCATGGTTGCAAAAATCAATGCCAGGAACTAGTCCTTCAACCCAGACAGACTCTGTAGGGACTTTCATCTCATCTCCATTTTGCATGTCACAGAATCTTTCACCACATTCGCCATCCAGCTCAGCTGCACTTTCTGTGCCTTTCTCATGTCCACTTTCTGAACTTTTTGTCTCCATGTTTTTGGGTTGCACTGCGGTATGAACACCTGAAGCTTCTGGTGCCACATCAAGTTGCCCTTCCGGATCCCTTGGAGGGTAGGCCTGTGGATTTGCCTCTTGCAGTGCTCGTAATGCAGGTAGGACAGGGAGCTGAGCTGGGAACACAAATGAATAAGGACATGGGATGTTCAGTGCCCTGGTCCAGAAAATGCAATTTGCCCTGCCAACCAGAGGAAACAGACTACTGTAAAAGCTTCACCCGTGCACTATCTTGGGCTGAAGACCATCTGATAGAACCAAATAGAAGAACCTCACAGAAGAGACTCTTTCAAATCTCTGTTTGAGTTCCCACTGTCTGTTTTTCTGGCACATGGAAGCTTCCCCATGAATCAAAAGTAATAGCTAGTGTCTGGTGTGAGAAGGAAAACCATTGAATTTACCATCAAGAATGGAAAGGAAATAGCAGTGAGCTATTCTGGCTTACCACATGAAGTCATCAAATCCAACTTCTCTGCATTTAAATCCACCACCCAGAGCTAGTTAAACAGCGAATTTCTTCAGGGTTCAGGTTTAGGGGTTTAGGGGTTTAGGGTTCTCCAAACCCTAAACCTGTTCTCTAACAGAAGAATTTAACCTTGCAAACTCAACCTCAACATGCTGCTGTCTTGAGTAGGTTACGTTACGATTTTAGAGAGAATATACACACAAGAAGGCACTGAAACAGGGGTTGTTGCTATAAGCTGTTCAGTACCAAAAATTGCTCATTTTTTTCAAAATTCAACTAGAGTATGGTCGCATCCTGAAAACAGAAACATGGAAAGAATAACAGGCCATCTTTTTGTGAAGAAAGAAAAATGCTCCAGGTAACAGCAAAAGGACCCAACAGGCCAGATCGTACAAAAATGCAAAAGAAGACTCAGGGTCTCATGTATGTACCTCCTATCAGCTTCAACTGCAGACAGAAATGATTCAGCAACTGGCTTCACTTTGTCATCATAAAGTGCCCTTAACGATCGTTGCTGCAAAGAATCTCCATCACATTCTGTTGATTAGTCAGTGGCATAATTTTGTCTTTATACAAGTATTGAAAACTTCTCCATACTTTGCCATAGTCAGCAGCATGAACAATGATGTTCCCAGCTAGAACAGCCTTCTTGTGTTGAGTTCAAAGGCTCAACTTTTTAATGCTCCCAAAATATGAGAATTCATATATTATCTTTTCTTCTTCCTGCAGATTTAGTTGCCCCTAATTCTCATCTGCATAAAGAGAAGCACAGCAGCAACCAGAAACCCGTACCTGCTGCTGGGTGGCATGGAAAAGTGATGTTCCTTCCAACCCCAGAAGGTCTTCCTCATTGAAGCACAGAGGTGTCCCAAACTTGGAAGGCAGAACATCAAAGTATCTTAGTGGAAGCACTAAGGATCACACGTAATCATCTCCTATCCTTTAAAATATTGATGATCATTATTTGGATGTGCAGTTTGAGCATGATTGGTTCCTATTTTTACATAGGTTGGTGTTCTGGACTGCATTTTTTCATAGACTTAAGTAGAAGAGGGTGATAGACCTAAACGGTAAAACCCAAACAACACTTATGAACCCAGCTGGGATGCTAAACTCTGAAGAAGATGTATGCAGCAGGGATACGGAGCCCAGAAAGACAGTTGTCCACGTGCCCGTTCAACCACCAAAAAGAGCATGATGAGCAATCGATCGTCCACCTCACCCTCTTCAAATAACTGACAGTAGTGAGCTCCCAGCAATGGGTCTTGGAGCACTGTCATAGGAGTGATGGCAAGGAGCAGTGGAGTCACCATTAACACACCTGAAAACATGAAGGATCAGTTTTTGACAGGTTTTAAAACCTGCTCTTATTGACCCATCTGTGGTTTTGACTTCAGCAGCAACATGACAATCTCAAATAGAGAGAGAGAACAAAGCACACCAGAAGTGTCATCACTTGTGGCAAATACTCCAATCCCTGAATGAGGGCTATTTGAGCACCGCCTTAATTCGCAACCTCGTATTTGAACATCATTCACCTGCAAAACCCCCAACACAAAAATTGAAAACTAGTTGCCATTTCTTTATTCCATCACATTGTGACAATGAAACTGCAGCAAAAAGGGAAAAAAAAAACACAGCATTGTTAAATCAGTCTTGGTTCTAAGCTTGCAGTTCAGGTTTCCTCAGTTGAGGCCAAACCCCCACATTTGTAACAAAAACCACAATCCATAAAACACTAATGACAGTTCATTACCAGAAGCCTTTGAATTCCAGAAAACCTAATAAAAGACAAAAACCTGGACAGAATTCTAAAACCAAATTCAAGCACCATCATAAACTCGAATACATTTGCAACAAAAAACTAAATCCATAAAATCCAAATTACACTTTGTTACCAGAACCCATTCAATTCCAGAAACCCTAATTGCAGGCAAAATCCCACATAGCATTCTATAACGAAATTCAAGCACATCATCAAACTGCCAGAAAACAACAAAGAAAAAAGAAACACAATTTGCTGTTTCAATCACCGAAACTAAACTCTTTGTTCCTCCTCATTCATTGGAGATCCCATACCCTATTCTCCTTCTTTCCCAGTTGACATTCGCACCTGAAGCCATTGGAGAAAGCGATGCAATCTAAGCTGCTGCTGCTCCTCCTCTTCCTCAATGCGCTCCCCATCTTTGACAAGCATTTGGCTGCTGCTGGGCGTCGTCTTTCCTGTTTCCATTGCCACCCAGGTGATTCTCCTCCCGTTCTTCGTATTGTTGGCAAGATAATGATTTGGGTGAATAAGAAAGCATCACCTAATGCGATTTACGAGCAGCAACAACCCATAAACCCTAAACCCATTGTAGCAACAAAATGTGCAAGCGAGCGAGCGAACGTCGTCGCACAACGTAGTCGCGGGAGCTGCGCATGCGACGCCCGCGACAACGACAACAAACGACTCATTGTAAACCTAAAAGGAATACCGGATGGAAAGTGGATGGGATGACAAAAAGTGCCCTCTAACTTTGGACAAATCATCTTAGGTTTAGGATGGTGTGAACATGATAAATGGAGATGTTACAAAGGAAAAATGTTTTGAGAAAAAAAGAATAGTTAGGTTTGTTTGTTTGTTGTGTTTTATTTGTTTCAAGTGTTTGTTAGCAATGGTGGAAAATGCATTGGAGGGGTTTCGTTTGTTGTGTGGTGTGCAATTCGATTATTACATGTAGTGGAGTTTCTCTTTTAAAGGCATGATGGCATGAGGTCAATGATTGGTGTTGTTAATTTGCAATGGCGGGAATGGTGTTTTGAAGATGGGGATTTAAGGTGGTTGCTATGGAACTGAGGATCGCTTTAATTAATTATCCAATTAACTATTAGATAATTAATTATCAAAATAGTTAGTTTGATAATTGATGATCTGAATTCAAATAAAATTTAATAATTACTCACCTAAATTAGCAAATTTGATTATCTAAATTATTGAATTAATTAGTCAAATTTAAATAATTATTAAGTTAATAAATTTAGATAATTAATTATCTGATCTTAGATAATTATTTATTTATTATCTGAATTAACTAGAAAATTATTTTATTTAAATTTGATTAATGGATTTTATATTAATACTTGATTATTTAGTTTAATTAATTAGTTCATAATTATTAACTATATTACGTATTAATTATTAATTAGTAAATTATCAACAAATAATTCATTATGAAATATTAAATAATAAACATGAATTTGAGTAGAAGACATTGAAGTACATAGAGAAATATCCATATGTACACCCTTATTGAATGTTTAATGGAATATATAAATTGCATTTAGTTTCAAATTAAAAATAAACTTTCACTTTTCATGAAATTCCATAGTTTGATATACATGTATGTCAACATGATATTGTGAATTACAATGTAGTGGAAAATCATTAATACAACAATTGAACATTAGTCAAAAAAAATAAAATCATAATATTTACAGAGTGGCAACCTAGTTGCACAACTAATTGTACTGATGGAAATAATTGTTGAAATTAGTTAGAAGCAAGTTGAAAGTTTCATATCCAATGAGGTAATGAAAATGCACACATGTGGCATGAATGTGTGTGTTAAAGCCATACATTAGTTGTAACACTAATTGCAAAGTAGTTGTTGATTAAAAGTTACATTTATAGTAGTTGTAATGTAGATGTCACATGCAATTAAATTGCAATTTGTCAAAAAATCAAACATGGTTTATTAAAACCATATATACAATGTGTACATTCTACCATATAAGTGTCTATCTTGCAATTAATTTGCAACTATAACACAACTCCTTGATTTTTTTAATGTAACATTTTTTTATTAATTCTTTGTATTTCCATGGGATAGTTGTAATGTAGTTGTATATTAGTTGTTTTGGAGCTTTAGGCAATGTGGTTGTGGTGATCATAATTTTTCATAGTGTATCATAGGATTTAAAAAAAAAAACCTAATCATGTTTTATGTTGAGTAAAACCCTTGAGGAGGGTATTTACCAAAATTTGACCTCCTTTTCACTCCCACCTCAAAGGCCTTTATTTTAGTAAAGTAGGGCCTACATGATTTAACCTACATTTTTTTTTATCAAAATTATTTTGCATTCAAATGACTTGATCATGTTACATAATTCCTTTTTATATTTCATGATCTGTTTAAAGGTTAGAGCCCAATGGATTTTGATGCATTAGAGTAAAATCCTATTTTATAATGCATTTTCCTTAATGTAAAAAGGTTTTCTGATGGGGGCATAATTTTTCTTGAAATACCATTTTAATGTTTTTTCTTCAAAAAATGGTAATCTTTTGATATCACAATCAACATTTCCTTTAATGAAGGTTAAAATTTTCCATATAAGATGTGCATGAAAAGTGATAAATTCTACCTTCAAAATCCTTTAAATATGTGGAATGGAAATAAATAAAGACTATTTTGGGGAAAAAAAATTAACTTAAAATCTTAATGGTATGTTAATTAAATTCAATTCACATTATTGATGACATGACTGATAATTTAATACTTTACAATCTTTGGTGATACAACATGGTTTTATGGTAAGTAACAAACATGGCATGATGATGTGACAAGTTGTTATTAACATTATCACTAGATGATAATGTAAATATTAAACTATTAATTGGTTGGTAAAATGTTCAAAATTTGCACATTCTTGCACCTATCATGGGTGGTAACCTATCAATATGGAACCTAGGATGGTAGACTATTAATCATTGTTGAACTTCTCTTTACTATCCCCTTCTTTTTAACATTCTTATTGGAAGTTTTTTCTTGCATGTGAATTTTTATCTAGCACAATTAGATTCATGCTATTCAAGCTTTTTGTAATGTTTTAGCCTATTGACAATGCAAATTTGCAATTGCAACAACAAACATCTATAAGGAGTGCAAGGAGAGGAAGAGACACATGACAAGGAAAAGGAAAATCAACTTAGACACAACTTCATCAAGCCCAATCAAAAGTAGGTACAATGTCATGTGTAATATTAGACATAATGTTAAAAACATGCATAACAGTATGAACAATTATAATGCTAGGAAATGTTGTACCTTTTTTACAATGACAAAGTAACTAGGAATTTTGAAGTTTTGTGTTCGATTTGATGCTATAAATTGGAGCACCTAGCTTTGAAATAATTCAGCCATCCTTACCTTTCAAATGGTACTTACCACACAAAAATGGGATAAGATGGTTGATGAATTATGGAAAATCACACAATTGAAAGACCCTTGCAACAAAAATATGTGCAAAGGTAAATGGAATGGTCTAAATTCTAACTACATGAAAGTCTCAAATTACCATGTGAGGATTAACCACCACATTACATTCTAGAATTTCCTAATTGAAGAGCATGATCCCACCATCTTCCAAGGCAATTCAATAAATTTTTTATGATATTATTCATTCAAGCATTCCAAGGAAAGAGGATGAACAACACATTCAAACACGTGAAAAATGTTCAAACTAAGGGCAATGGGGCTTACATGACACTAAATGGACATGATATAAAGGATTATATGTTGGAAAACATGCAAATATTAGACCACAAGCTATATATGCAAATGTAAAAAGACAAAGGTCTAGAAGGAATTTCATAAACTTGGATGATTTCTTATAGTCTAGCCAAGGCAATCAACTTTACAATTTCATCAATCTTGTAAACACTCCATTAGTTGCAATAACATTCACAATTCATCCAACATGGGACCACATGCATCAAATGTAAGAGATCAAATGTCTTCTCCCCAATCATTGAAAATTTGGTAAAAAACAACAAATCCATCATTGAGATTATAAAACACATGACAATCACACAATTGGAGATTGAAAATCACAAAAACAATGTTTGATTACACACAATTAAAAAACAACTATAATATCTCAAGGCCAAAGACAAAAAAATTCGTTAGACTAACAAAAACGTGGTTATTATTTTAATGAGTTTGAGTTTAGCAATGTGCCATGCATTTATTCAAGATAAATAAAAAATGTTTCCAATTTGGACCTACTTTCAAGTTTTAAAAAAAAAATTAATCCAAACAATACCAATGCACACATGAGGTTAATGATGAAAACAAACATGAATAACATAATTAAAAAAGAAAAATGAAAAGATCTAAATGTAGAAAGATGTTGAACCTTTGAATTCATTATTTTTAATATGACAACATTTGTCTTGAAACTGTTGTGTGTGTAATTCGAGCCAAAAAACATTCAACACCTTTAAGGCCTACAATTCCCAAAATATTTTTTCATTAATATTATTTGTGTAGTTCTTAAAATTTCATCACCTTACAAAAATTTTTGCTGAGTTTCAACATCAATGTGTTCATTTTGTTGTTCATCCTTCTTCCTTTCACCTTCAAACTCTAGCTAATCATTTTCATTTTCTAATTGAATCATTAGTGTTTATATTTCTACCATTCAAAATCAAATTGTGTAACATACAATAACACACTATAACATCTAGTAGAAAAAAGATTTGTAAACTTGTTTTCAATATCATATCCCAAAACATCTTTTTCAACATTTTGAAAAAGTTCTCCACCACATTCTTGCCATGAAACAATTGTTAATTAAATAATGTTTCAAGAACAATATGTCACATGTTGATTTGCACCTTGTGGGACACCATCAACCAAGGCAAGAGGGTATACCCTTTATCACCGAGGATGTGTGGCCAAATCCCTTCTTTTGCATTATCAACAACAAACAAGTTTCCATTAGTGATCCAACGATACAAAGAAGAAAGTTATAACTTTTTCACACGCCGTTCACAAAACTTGGAATACCAACAAAGATATCCCAAAATCGTTTCACGTGATCCACAACTACTTGTGATTGAATGTTATCCTTTTGACTTGAAATAATAACAATCACTACAAAATGTTGACCTTTTGGTTTTCGCAAATGTGTTTATGTTGCAATTATGGCACCATGGATTGATGGCAAGTCACAAAAATCCTTAAACCTAGCCTTGATCTCCCCCATCTCATTCCCTTTAAGCCACTTAAGTTGATTATTCAACATTATATTCATGCCCCATGTGAATTCATGCAACACAAAATGCATAATAGATTTTTCAATAGCAAAAAACTTAGAACAATGAAAATATCGAACCACATGAACCAACTTATACAAGTTGCAAGCCATGTGAATACTCACAAACATTGTTGATCAAAACTTGATATTTGTCTTTTCTATCAAAGGCATCAACTTACTTATTAGACATTGCACATTTCCTACTAACATGAAAATGTTCAATCCAATATTGATCATATTGTGTAAGCAAGAAATGGGGTACCATGTGGTTGATCTAGCCTTAACCCAATCATCAAGCTCTTAGCTCCCTAAAAGTTCATAAACACAAAAAAATTTGAAATTGATGAAGGATCATTGCATTGTGCATCATTTCAAAAAAATCACGCATCATCTTTTAAAGAAGACACCTTATGACATTCAACTTTGTCATAACCATGTGTGATCAAATTATGCACCTATAAAACCAATTGTAAGCGTTAGACTAGAAAAACAAATTTCAATGCCACATATTCAAAGGAAAATCGATGTAAAGGATATAATTCAAAGCACATGAAGAAATATAATCTTGAGCACAAGAAAGATCCATTTCTAGCCATCACCAATAAAAAATAAACGGAGAATGTTACATTTTTATGGAAGTAAACTAAACCTTCAAGAACAATTTAAAAACTTCAAGAAGAATGACCATGTCAAATGCACTGAAATGATGATTCTTTTGATGGTTGGCCATGAAGTTGCATTATGGGTTTTGAATGATAGTAGACAATAGGACTCCATGATAAGACAATGCACAATAAGCTTATGGCATTAGGTGTATCATTTACAAGTATGAACAATGATAGGTCAACTTGTTGTTAATATCTTAGTAACATAATTTGTTTTTCATGTGTGAACATGGATAACCAATGACCGATTAATTAAAACGTGAACATGAATTAATTATGTTTGAATTTGATTCATTAATTAACTATCATTTTTTTATGGCTTATAATTAAGTGTGAATTAACTTTTAAAATTTATATGTTAAAAATATATATTTGACAATTAGAATTGAACCATAATTTTATTTTTATTGATGAATTTTTGCCAAATTTCAGCCTCAAAATTGTGATTTTCATTTTTGACCTATACAAAGGATCTTTCATGGAAAAATTGACCCAAATCACCAAATTGCAAAAGAAAAAATCCCAATATTTTAATGAGAAATTCCAATAGCTGGTGAAGAATATAGAATTATTATTTTTAATTTCAACTTTTCATATTTGGCATGTAGCCAAATTTAGCAAAATTATCTTTTGAACGATCATCACTTTGGCTACATTGCAAAATCCTTTTTAAAAAACATTGAATTAGACTTGTTTGACACTTTGATCCACAATGTTTTTCCCATCAATTTTGTGAATATCATCCATTGGAAGATTTAACTAAAATCCAACAATATGATGAGCATAGGAAACTTGAGCTTAATTTTGATTTACCCAAAATTTGGCTATACACAAAATATGAAAGTGAAAATGTTTAAGCATCACTTTTTACTTTTGTGTGCCACCTAAAGACAAAATTTACAAAAAAAAAAATTGCTGATTTTTATTTTCAGTTTTCAATTCCCTATTTTGGCAAGAGCTCTCTTGCTGAACCCCCCCAAAACAAAAGAAATCTCCTTTTAGAGTTTAATTAGAGATTAGAGACTTGTTGAGACCTTGATTAGATATTAAACACCCATATAAGAGACTCATTAGTAGCTTTGATTAGAGATCCAGGCTCACTAGACTCATCAAAACCAGTGTTGTCATGTTCTTACATTTGGTTGGTCCCGATTCCTCCGATGTTAAATTTATAAATAAATTAAAAAAATTA
>Ga0116227_10005919_pt1 | contig 25238 bp, 20 predicted proteins | sample S1TSphgellanicum_FD_89693 | JGI IMG/M metagenome (GOLD analysis project Ga0116227, IMG submission 89693) | Host-associated microbial communities from peat moss isolated from Minnesota, USA - S1T2_Fb - Sphagnum magellanicum MG | ecosystem: Host-associated > Plants > Peat moss > Unclassified... | reverse complement strand
TATGATGGATTTGTAGCTCATCATTACGCATACATGGTGAGAGTTATATAGGAGGTTGAACCCACTTGTTTTGAACAAGCGGTTGGAAACCCTAAGTGGGACAATGCCATGGATGACGAGATGGCAACCTTGGATGCTAATGCTACTTGGGAATTGGTAACTTTACGAAAGGACAAGAAAGCAATTGGGTGCAAATGGGTGTACAAAGTCAAACACAATGCAGATGGATCTGTGAGTAGATACAAAACAAGATTGGTTGCCAAAGGTTATGCCCTAACTTATGGCATAAACTATGAGGAAACATATAGTTTAATTACTAAAATGACAACTATAAGAGCAATCATTGCTATGGCAGTAGCAAAAGGATGGTCTTTACATCAAATGGATGTAAAGAATGTTTTTCTTCATGGAGATTAACAGGATGAAGTGTACATGGAACAACCATCAAGCTATGTGAACCAAACACATCCTAATTTGGTTTGTAGGTTGAAGAAAGCTTTGTACGACTTGAAGCAAGCACCTAGAGCTTGGTTAGACAAGATAGGTTAATATTTTGTCACAAGTGGATTTTAAACATCCAATGCAGATTTTTCACTATATGTGAAAAAGACAGATCATGGGATTGTAGTCATAATCATCTATGTTGATGACTTGATTATCACATGAGATAATGATGTAAACATCTCTGATTTGAAGAAGTTTTTGAAGCAAAAATTTGAGATGAAGGATTTGGGAGAGTTACATTATTTCCTTGGCATTGAGGTAATCTAGTCCCCTAAAGGGATATAGTTACTACAAAGGCAATATGCATTGAATAAATTATCTGAATATGGGATGACGGGTCACAAACCCATTTCAATTCCATTGGAGCAAAATGTGAAGTTAAGTGCAGATGAAGGAGACCTCATGGAGGATACCACTATGTACAGACGCATAGTGGGGAGTTTGATTTACATGACCATCACAAGGCCAAATTTGAGTTATGTAGTTAGAGTGGTAAGTCAATTCATAAAAACACCACGAAAGCCACATTTGGATATAGTGAGGCACATATTGAGGTACACAAAACATATTTTGTAGGGTGGAATTTTTTATGAAGCTAAGAGTTAGTTACAAGTACATGGATACACTGAATATTGTGCTGGCAATGTTTCAAATAGAAAATCGACCAATGGTTTCATGTTTTCTTTTGGAAGTGGTGCTGTTAGTTGGAGTAGTAAGAAACAACCAACAGTTGCACTATTAAGCACAAAGGCAGAATACAAAGGTGTAGTAATTGTTGCATGTGAAATAGTTTGGTTACAAAAACTACTTTCAGATTTGGGACAATCAATGGATGCTCCTGTTGTCATTTATTGTGATAACATTAGTAGCATACTATTTGTTAACAACCCGGTTTATCATGTTAGGACAAAGCACATTGAGGTGCACTACCACTTTATTAGAAAAAAAATTATAGCAAAAGAAATTGACCTTATTGATGTTAGTACTAAAGATCAAGTTACTGACATTTTCACAAAGGCTTTACGTATAAACAAGCTAAAGAGGTTTAAAAAAATGCTTGGTGTACTAGAAGTGGATTTGAGTTTGAGGGGGAGTGTTGAGAATTCAAGCTCAACTAATTAAGTTTCATTAGTTAGTAGAGTAGGAAAGTAATTAACTTACTTTCACAAGGTTGAATTATTTTCTTTAGTTATATTAGTTTGGTTATTTGTGGTTTGGTCTTTTAGTTAAATACCTTGGTGTTGATGGTTTGGCTCTTTTTTCTTCATTACACAAGTTTGTGTATTTCATATGATAAGAACCTTGAGGAGTTTTTGATGTTATGTTTCATGTTGTGAGCATCATGTTGTAGTTTCCTTTCAATAAAGATTTATGTTTGCACTTGAGTAGATCTCCTATTTGTTAACATATTTTAGCTTAACATATGTGACTATTTAAAAAAATATTTCAACTGAAAAATAATTATTTTGTTTTTTTATAGTTAAGAGATACAAGAAAACATGCCAATGTGATGTTCATATAAGGTCACTATAGTGTGCTTTCACCTTTTCTTTAGCCATCTTCTTGTTCTTATACATGGTGATGGTTTTCATGATCTTCTTTTTATAATTGTCTTTTTGCTCATATTATTAGCAATGGTAGTTATGATCCTTTTGGTCATGATGGTTGGCATGATCTTATTTTGGCCATCTTCTTATTCTTGTTCCTTGCAGTGGTTGTTATGATCATCTTCTTCTAGTCATCCCCTTGGGTAAGATTGCAATTAAAGGAGCCTAAAGACTTGTTGACAATCAATTTTTTATGTACCTTGTCTACTTTGAAAATGTATCACATATAACATTTAAATGATGTAAATATAATATTTTTTGCATTATGTTCATTTACTTGTGAAGTTATCATCTTATGAATTTGAAATCATTTCATTGTGTTATGAAGGTCCTTTTGCACATACAAAGGACTTGTTGACAAGTTGTAAAAACATCCAAAAAATATGAATGTGTTTTTTGTTATTCAAACCTTCACCAAATGGTTTCAAATTTTGTATGAGCTTTAATATACTTCACAAGAAGTGGGCCATGTGTCCAATCATTCAAAAATATTTTTACATGCTTGTATTGAAACCTTTTTACATGACTAGTTAAAATGGTTTCATATGTGTTTAATGACTAAAATAGTTCATAATATATCATCATGGCTAAAAAAAAAGTTGTACATTTGATTTTAATGTAGAGCACGATGTAGACAAATAATTATTTACTATGTTTTGGGTCATATTTCGCCTCAAATTTGATATCTAACCATTATCCAACTTGAAAAGCTATTTTTAAAAATGCATCATAAACCAATACAAGAAGGCCACATGTGCAATTTAGTCCTTGAAAAGGACTTAGACCTTGCTGCAAGTGGTTCCTTTTATTGTGATTGCACCTTCTTGCTCACGTTCATGGTGATGGTCATTGTCACCATTTTTTTTTGCCCATCCTCTTGTTCATGTTCATATTGATGGTCATCATGATCCCCTTCTTTTGGTAATCCTATTGTTTTTCTATTTTTCGCAATGGTCATTGTGATCCTTTTCGTCACAATGGTCATCAAGATCTTTTTATTCTAACCATCCTTTTGCTCATGTTTCTTGCAACGGCCACCATAATCCTCTTCTTTTAGCTATCCCCTTGTTCATGTTCCTAACAATGGTTGCCCCAATCCTATTCTTTTCATAATCCTTTTGCTATTGTCTTCGGCAATGGTCATGATGGTCATCTTCTTATAGTCATTCTCTTATTCTTGTTCTTGGCAATGGTTATCATGATCCTCTTTTTTGTGATGGTTTTCATGATCATTTTCATCAAATATATATATATATATATATATATATATATATATATTTCATTTTGATGTTTTTGTTATTAGAACCAAAATTGGATGTTTTGGAACTTGGGATTGGAACTAAAATTGGAATCACCCCTTTAATTAAAAAATTGAAACCAAAATCGAATGATGTTTGTGATGCAATGGCTTGGGATTTGTGAACTTGCCCTTGGGCATGATGTGGATGTAATGTAAACATACAATAAAATGCATGTAAGGTATAATGTATGGGTGGAATGGGGAATTGGGAGGTTGATGTGCAAATGAAAAAGATTCATGAAACAATTTGATTTTACAAAAACCAAATACAATAACTTATTCCAAGCTATAGTTATTTTGAATAATATCCTACACATACATTACCTAAACTTCACATGTACAACATCATTGGCAACCACGTAAATGACCCAATTAGCTATAGTTAAGACTATGACTTTTCATTACAAGTTAATTTGTTTTTAAAATTTTGAATTAAAATTATGCATTTATTAAAACTCCAAGATTTTTAGTTGCTTTAAAATTGTTAATTCTAACACATGTTTCTTCTTCTTTATGTTTACTTTCATTTTTGCCTTGATCAACATTTTCCATGCCATGGTGCCAATACTAGTGGATTATGATTGAAGCACTTGTACCTTTGTCCACAACTTGTGACTTGGAGTAAATGCATAATTAAATCACAAGTTAAATGATGGGGTACAAATGTTGGCACGTTTATAGACTCATAGATGTTAAGAAGAATAAGGGCTTTAAGTACTATGAATGGGGTAAATGTACCATTAGTCACACGCTATTAACATTTGAGAATGTTTTGGGTGGCATGCCATGTGTTGATTTTAAGTGTATCATGACTTCTTCATTTTACAACACAACTTTCTCACTTCTTTTTTCATTTGATGTTTTAATTTTCAACTTTTTCAAAACATCCCAAAGTTAGTCCTTCAAAGTGTCTTCTTCAAAAACTTTATCGGGATAAGGTGTGTTGTATTCCCCATATACCACTATTTACATAAGGCTAAACATAAGTTGTGTCACATGCTTCTTATATTTTGAATACAATGGAAAATGTCGGTTGTAATTTGTGACAATGGTGTTCAAATGGAATGATTCTACAAGAATGCACAATTGCTTTTCCTTCCTATCCACCTTCACCTTTGGTTGACTAAGTTGTACTTCACATTTTGCATCCAAGTCATACCTCCATGTTTACATCACCACCTTTGGTTTTTGATTATCACTTACCATGCTTAGCTAGACCCAATGCCATAAACATAACCTTTCAACTATATATGCACAACATAATCTTGTCCAAGCCACAAAAACCCAAATCACAAAATCACATTGGGACATTGTTAAATTTTGACATTATCACAAAACCTACAAGAATTGTTAGATTTCTTTCTTCAACACCCAAATGTCATTTGGAAATTGATGGAATACATAATATTACATGGCCTTTAGAATTCCAAATGGTTTTCATACAAGGGCCTAATGTTACAAACTAAATGGTGGTAAAAAGCCTTTAGAATTTAAAAACCAAGGTGTTATTAGATGAAACAATAACTCTAATTTAAAAAATTCAAATTAATGGAAATAAACCTCAATTTGAACAAAACAAACCTTTGATGGATAATACATGTTTCAATATAATGAAACAAACTTCAAATCAATGGGAAAAAAACCTCAATTTGATGGAAATGAACCTCCAATAAATAAAACATGTTTCAATTTGATGAATCAAACTTCAAATCAATGAAAATATACCTCCAATAGATGAAACAGACTTCAATTTGATGGAAATAAAGCTCAAACCAATGGAACAAACTCAATTCAATGAAACAAACCCTTAATAGATGAAACATAAATCAATTTGATGGAAACAAAACTTGAATCAATGAACCATACCTCAATTCAATGGAAACAAACCTTCATTCAATGAAACATACTTCAAAATGATGGAAATAAAACTTGAATCAATGAAATGTACCTAGAAACATACCTCCATTCAATGAAACACATTTTAATTTCATGGATACATACTTCCAATAAATGAAAAATGCATCCATTTGATGGAAATCAAGTTCAAGTAAATGAAACATACCTCAATATGATGGAAACAAATTTCAATTTGATGGAATCAAACCTCTATTCAATGAAACAAAGCTTGAATTCATGGAATCATACCTCCATTTGATAAATCAAACCCTCAATAAATGAAACATGCTTCAATTTGATGGAATCAAACCTCCATTCAATGAAATAGACCTCCAATTGATGGAATTCTAGACTTCAATATCTTGAAACAAACTTCAATTTGATGGAATCGAATTTTTATTTATTGAAACAAACTTCAATTTCATGAATTGAACCTCCAATTTGTTGGATTTTTTTTTTTCAAAAAGATGAAATAGACTTCAATTCAATGAAACAAACTTTAAAAAAGATGAAACAAACTTCAATTTGATGAATTGGATCTCCATTTGTCTAAACATCAATTTCATGAATTGAATTTCCAATTTGTTGAAAACAAACTTCAATTTTATGGAAACAAATTCCCATTCAAAGAATTATAATTTTAAAGAGTTAAGGTTTACCTTTTAATATTTTCATGAAACCTCCAATTGATGAGCATATCTCCAATTTGATGAATTACATTTGAAAAAAGTGAAACATCCCCCCAAGTAAGTAGGGTTTAGGTTCAATTTGATGAATTGACCTCCAATTTGATGGAATCGAACCTCCAAGTAGATGAAATGTACTTCCACTTGTTGAAACAAATTTTAATTTGGTGGAAATAAACCTTCATTTGATGAAATAAAACTTCAAGTAGTTAAGGTTATATTCAATTTGATGAATCAACCTTCAATTTGAGGGAATTAGATTTCCAAGTACATGAAATAAACACCTATTTGATGGATCAAAGCTCAATTTGTTGAAACATACTTCAACAAGATGAAACCAAACCCCAAATAATTCAATTTTAATGATGAATCAACCTTGAAGTAAATGAAATAGACCACTAGAGGTGTTGAATGAAAGAAAGATTCCAAATGGGTTCCATTTGAGTTAAAAAGTGAATTACAAACCTTAAATTGCAACATAAAAAGGCCAAATATCACATTGAGTTGAAAGAGGTTCAAAATGAGTTGCCAAGTCAAAGACATCAAAGATGCCTAATTAAAGATAAACCCTAAATTCCAACATCAAAGGTACCAAGTATCACACAAATTTGAAAGAGGTTCAAATTGAATTGCCAAGTCAAGGACAAACCTAAATTGCAACAATAGGGTGCTAAGTATCACATAGACTTTAAAGAGACTCAAATTGAGTTGTTAAGTTATGGGAAAACCTATATTGCAACATTAAAGGTGCCAAGTTACACACAAACTTGAAAGAAGTTCAAATTGAACCACCAAGTCAAAGATATACCTTAAATTGCAACATTAGAAGTGTCAAGTATCACATAGACTTGAAAGAGCTTAAAATTGAACTACCCAAGTCAAGGACAAACCTTACATTACAACATCAAAAGTGCTAAATGTCACAAGACCTAAAAGAGGTTCAAATTGAACTACCAAGTCAAAGACAAACCTTAAATTACAACATCAAAGGTGCCAAGTTTCACACAAACTTGAGAAATGTTCCAATTAGGAAGTTCCAAGACCAAATACAAATCTATAGAAAAATATTACAAAGTTTGATGCACAAATGGGGTTTCTTTTAGTCATTTCAAATTCATAACAAACCTATACAAAGTCATCTCCTAGTTTGATGAACTTTTGGGAAAATTTATAAAGTTCATATGTAGTTCCAAAAAGTCATACAAAGCTACAACTTATGAAATAAAGTTCCATTCTACCTAGGGATTTTGCAAATCCAAGTGAAAATCCTTGTATGATTCAATGTTTGAATCAACTCTATGAGATACTCATTTAAGATTACCTAGTAATGCCATGCATTGCAATGGTATGAAAATATGATCTATTTGAGCAATTTCCAATGCATTATAATGCATGTTTTTGCTTACAACTTAAAAATATGTTTTGTTTACTCAATTCAAACTCCAGAGCTAGAGGGGGTCATGGCCAAGTGTGGCAAGATGTGTTTTAGAACCAAGGTATTTGTGAAAATAACAACTTATTTGAAAGTTGAATTGCAAGATTATTGTTGTGGTTAGTCACATTTTAGGATTCATGGATTAGGTTTGATGCAAAATTTAGGTTCAAAGGATGTCCATTATGCATCAATTGTATTGACCATCTATAAGTCAACTTTTGAACAAGTTTGAAGAGCTTCAAGAAAAACATGAAATTAAACCATAGCATAGCATTAACATGAAAGTTGACCACAAGCTCACATCTAGTGAATGATAGTCGAAATTTTTATTTGTCATTGTCCTCTTGATTTTCTACTAACACCATCTCCAAGTTTTTGAATAGGGACAACTTGAATGTTACAAATTTAATCCTCACCTTTAGAACAATAAAACTCTTGTGCATTGCAACTTCTTGCTCTTGCATGACACTCTTCCTCCACCTCTTGCTCCATGCTCTTGCTATAGTTGTTACAAGTGAGAATGATCTTTGAATCTCTCACAAATTTCACAAACCATATTTCTTTCATAAATCTCTCACTCCCTTCTCTCTCTACACTCTCACACCTATTCATTTGCAAACATATACTTGACACAAAAAAAAAGAAAAAAGATCATTGCATAAAGAGTTTGCATGACATCTCCTTTGCACATGCACAAGGATCCAAAATAAGGGCGCAAATATATTTTGTGTTGTAAAAGTTCTTACCCAATTATGAATTTGATCCCATATTATGCCAAAACTGGGTGAACTCATCCCCTAGTGAATAACTTTAATGTGATTGTTATAACATAATCAATGGTCCATGTCAAGTTCGTTTTCCTTTCATCACTTTAGTTTTGTTTATGTTAACATTAGCTTCAAAATCATGTGAACTAAATAAAAAACACACAACTCAAAAACAGACCTTTGTTCAATGATGTACCAAGTTTCTTAATTTCAAATTAGCAGTTTTTTCGTACAATGTCCTTACATGAAGATGAAATGCATTATTATTTCAAACTAACACGGCATTTTGTTTGACCATTCACCATCAACACCCCCAAAACAAAAATGGATATGCATACATCATTCATATAAGGTACCTCTCACTCCTACCAAGTTGTCTTGGGCCCCCATATTTCAAGATTACTCCCACTATGAGGGCTTATCATACACATATATAATTTGTAAAAACTACATTACCGTCTGTGCTCAGCCAAAAATGCCATACTAGTACAGGTATATAATATATACCATAGTAGCACTGGCAAGTTCAACATTTCAGTGTCAAATAATTATTTTATTTGGAAACATAACATTGCTGAAAATAATATAATTAGTGTGGAAGTTGCCACAGTACTAGGTAATATGACTGCATTAGGTATGTAACCATCATGCAACCAGACTAACAGAAACTCATGTGACTGGTGTTCAGCATCCTAAGCTGTGGGCTTTCCAGAACTACAGCAGCCAATGGAAGATCTTACAAATTAGAAAAATTAAAGAAAGGGGACAAAGTAAAATGAAGTACCTGCTTCAAAAGAAAGACTTTATTTGCAACGATTTGCATGATGGTCACACCTAACAAAAAAAATGTTCAGAAATCCTGTAAAAACTCTGACACTGAACTGTTTGCAAGCAAGCAATGTTTGGAGTAGCACCGTGTCATTTGTTTACTACTCTTATTGAAACTAGTCTGTTGTACAAGTTGCAGGTTTTCCTTCAAATGAATGATCGATCACCTTTGACCTCACAAGTTGTCTCCTTGGAAACACAATAGACCTAAAAGTGCCTCCAAGGGACTGAAAAATATTGTTTCGAACTAAATCCTTAATAGTCAGGAATTGCTTCAACTTGACCAACCATTTCAGAATATCTATAGAAGTAGTAGCCCAGCAGCACAGGGTTTTCTCAAACCCCAGCTATGGTTGGCCAGCCTGATGATCATCCTCCAATTGCACAAGAATCCACATTGATCTATTAAGAACATTTCCATGTCAACATTACCACTTTATATGAAAGGCTGATGAGGAATAGTTGTGTGGTAGGTCATTTGCAGAGGAGGGTACCTGTGAGAGGACATTTGGGGGAAAAGCCCTTGGCCTTGAATAGAATGGGAAAATAGCTGGAAAGAGAGGAAATCATGGATTCCTTGTGCTCCAATGCCAAAAGCCATATCACTAAACAATTATGCTGCCATGATGAAAAGGAATCCAAGAAAGACAGTAGCAATGATAACAAGAATAACACATTTCCAGTATTCTGAAGATTTTGAGTTCTTGGCTGCCTTGGTGAGGTGAAGATTTGCTTGAATGGTGGCTGATTGTGAGCTTTCTATATGGGATTCAATATCATCTATCATGTAACCCTGATTTGCAACAATTTGAGCCAAGTCTTTGAAAATCTCGCTCACCTCCCCTATTTGATGTTGAATTTCTTGGATGCTTTGCTCTCGCTCCTCTGTCACAGCTTCATTGTAGAGCGCTTCATTCTCGACCTGTAATAATACCTGGTGTGTTTGCTGCAGCAATGCCGCTTCCTCTTCCTTGCTTTCCAGTCTGTTTGCAATAGTAGGTGGAGGTAATGGAAATGACTGCACCACGCTGGTAGTGAACGATTTCTCTCGAGACTGAGCAAGCTTCTGTGCACCTTGAAACTCAACCAACACAGCTTGGAAGTCCTTAGCAAGCTTCGCATCCTTAAGCTTCTGACCGGTACTCGCAGATGACAGATGGTCCGTTTCATTCTCCTCCTTTAACCTAGCGACCGTCTCTTCGACTAATTTGTTTATACTGTGCTTCGTCTCATGCAACTTCTCACGCAGGGACGAAGTATCCTCGGATGTACCCAGCATGTTAACGAGACGCTTAAAAGAAGAAACGCCAGTATTGATTCTAAACACTCCCGCCACCACGCCATCGCTACTACTGGACCCCTGCTGCTTCTGCTGTAGTTGCGTCAGAGAGATCGATTTGCTATTCCCTCTCCCAACCATCTCAAGATCCTCAAAGCTCATGATTCCCTCCCCCGGGTCTCGTCCTCCTCCCCTTCTACTTTCTCCTGCTCTTGGTTCTTCTTCTCCTTCTTCTCCTCCTCCTCCATATTATGGCAACAGCATCTGCAAGGCACGCTGCAATTGTTTGACAAGGAATGCAAAAAAGATCAAAAAACAAATTACGCAAATTTTTCCAAACCCCAAAAGAAAAAGTGATCTATCTATGAAGGAAGGTAGTTTGTTTGTTTTGTTTTGTACCAATGAGATCCATCGAACTCGGATGCTTCAGATCACGTTCTTGGTCTCTTTGGAAAGCTCTCGAGGAGGAGCCGTGCATGGGCTTGGTTTCATGGCGTTTGGACTTGCATAGCAAAAATTCTTGAATATTGAACGATCTCTTCACTGAAAATTAAATTAAATTAAATCGTAGCTGAAAATTTCGGAGGAATTGGAATGTGCCTTTGGTGTTGTTGGAAAGATCTTGATGAGCAGGATTTAATGGAATTTATTTTTGATAAGATTTGGATTCTGTTTACTGTTTACAATTTTAGGTTCATTTGGGACTAGAGAGTCTATTAGATGAAAGGTAGATCATGGAAGACAAATTGTCCTCCGGTATTGGCAGCAGGCCACAAATTTGACCAGGACAACCGTGTTCGTAGTCTGCATGAGCCCAACAAGAGTGCTCATGTGCGCAAGGGGCAAGGCCGAACTCAAGTGTTCCAAATAACTTTATGTGTATTTGAAATGTGGGAGAAATTAATTATTAAATGATTTTTACCCCTAAAATTCAAATAAATTCCAAAAAATCAGGTTTTGAAAGGAAAAATCAGTTGAGGACGTGGTAACACTTGGGCCAAAGGCACAGGCCACACTAGTATATATAATGAAAAATGGTTGCCTACTTTACTTTTTCAGCAAGCAATAAGGTGTCTATTTTTCACCAAGCAAACTAGGGGCGTGTCGGTTACACTGTGGCCTTGCCATTTTCATTAAAAAGTATCCTAAGACAAAAGAAGAATTATGGAAACTCAAATATTTCACCATGCAAAAAATATAATCTTCAAAAAATGCTCTAAAACAAACCAACTCCTTCAAGATACTATAACTAATCTCAAGTTTCAACACAAGCCAAAATATCATCTTTCAAAAATCCTCTTTTAAAAATACACCTATTATTACCTAGGGGCCAAAATCCCTTAAGCTACCATACTCTATAATGAATGTAAACACAACATCCTTGCATTGGTAGGCCAACAAAGTGCATAAAAAAATCAGGTTGCCAAATTGGTTTTGAAAAAAAATCTTTGAATTTTTGAACGGCACCACCTAATATCAAAAATTATCCTTCATACAAGAAAAGGGATCTTGGGCCTACTCACACCTACTATTTACAAGTTCAACAAACATTATGATTATTCTTACTCTTAAATAAATAGATCCTTCCAACTTTTATAAATACTAGACATAAAATGATTCCTACTCCTATTGCCTTGTGATTTATGAATGTTCAATGTATGTAATGCTTGTGACCTATGTATGTTTAGTGTAGGTAATGTCTTCTCAATATATCAGTGTTTTTTTAACAAACTATTTACATAATGTTAGTTGCAAGCATTTTAAAAGGGATTTCAGGGGTAAATGGTGATAGGTTTTAGGAATTTGTCTTACATTTAAAAAAGTGCAAACCAAAATTGCTAGGTCAAACCAAAACCAATGTGAAAATGTGGAGAAGTTTTTTAAAAAAATTATAAAAAAATTGATGATTTTTTTCTCAAAAACAAGAAATACATATAGATATATATAAACAAGATATTATCTTTCCATTTTTACTTTTCACATTTGTGTGAAATTTCACACCATATTTTCATTTGGGCATTAGACCTTGTGAAACAAAGTTTGCCAACTTGGGCATATTGCCTTGGCAACCTTTGGGTCATAGAGTGCAATGCCTTGTTGCACCAAAGCATTACCTTGCATAATAATCAATGCAACCTAGTATGCAACACCTCCTACTAATACCATAAGAGATCACAATATGTGTTTTGTAATTTCTTGTCATACGAACAAGAGGCATCATCATACAAGGTTGCCTTGTGTGGGACATTTCACAAAACAAAACGTTCACTTGTGAAGTTATTATACCTTATCACATAAGGTTGGACTCATCTCTTGCATTGGGTAGGGCTCACATGTAAGAAACATTTTAAGAATGGAGGGCTGTTTCAACTATTCCCTTCTCCTAGGCCCCTTATTTAGGAATTGTCCCTACCTGAGGGCTTTACCTTACACTTTGGTAGGTTTCTCCAAGGTGGGCTAGTTCCACAATTGGGGAATGCTACTTAAGGTGAAAAGCAAAATATAACTCATATTTACATTTTATTCTTGACATTTAAAAATTGACTTTAATGTGTTGTGAAACATTGTCTTTGAACTATTATTTGCATTTTTGTAAATTCAATATATTCTATGCAATTAAATGGGAAAAACCTTGTGTTTTTTGAGTTGGATAACAAAGTATTGGATATAAGGGGAAGAAAAAAGGTTTACATATGAAAGTGGAATGACCATTTTTGGTTGTTAATGTTGAATCTTCATACCATCACTTTTAAACACTCAACATGACCTTGATATGACAAGGAATCAGGTCAAATGCAAGTATGATGCATGACAAGGGCTAACATTGTGCAACACCCATATATTAAAATACGAAATGCTAAAAAAGTTTTCACAACTCCTTGCATGAATTCTCAATTTTGAAATTAAAAATTTCAAGTTTTAAATGTTTTGAGTAAGATTTGAAGGGTCAAATATTCTTATCTAAATTGAATGTTATTTAGTTCACATGAAAGAGCTAAAGCACTATAAAACCTTGTCCTTAGATATCCAAAATACTTTTGTTCTTTATTTGTTAAAATGTCTGAATGCTCCAAACAAATGTGTCACAATGTGTTCCATTCACTCAAGACACAATCTAGATGGATAAATCTTGACCAAAGCAAAAAAACTGACATGGTGTTGGAAAGCTTTTAAAAGAATTGTATGAAATGGTCATGCTTGCGCATTTGGTAACATTTTGGAAAGTTACAAAAATTCTAAAATTGCAAGACAATGTGATACCTGATTTTTGAGGTATTGGAACTTTGGAAGTCCCAAAATTTGTCAATTTTGATATAGCCCCCACTAAGATCCACATAGTACAAGAAGAATAGCACCTCCTTTACAAATTTGATCCACAATGGCTCCATGGTGAATTATGTATTTGATTCAATTCAAACAACATTAAATCTTTTATTGGTTTTCTGCACATTCAAAGCATCCCCACCAAGGGTTGGAAAAGACATGGTTTAATGATAACATTGGGGTCATGGGGGTTAAAAGCTATGAAAAATGTCTCTAGTGGAGGGACAACACTACATGTTTTTCATGCCCGCAATGAAAAATATCTCCAAGCACGAAATAGTGGTGGAACATTTTAGGCATTGAAACACACATTACCCAAAACCAACTTTCTTTTTCTACACCATTGTTCTATTCCTCTCTCATGCACACGTTACAAATTTTTATTCATTTCTCACCCACACAATACAATCTTCCATCTTTTTTTTCGAACACATTGAAGTTGCAATCCTCCATGCTCAAAATTGCAAGTCCTCTCTCAAATTTTCCTTCGTTCCTCTCACCCCTTTCTCAAATCACAAATAGAAAAAAATCAAAAGAATTAAACACACACAATATTAACTTAAAGCATTATGTGACCCACCTCTATTCCATTCCCAAAACTGCAATTACTCTCCTTTCTCAAAAGAAAAAAAAAAAATTCAAACAAAAGATTCACATGCACAAACGTGCATAGGAGTTTTTTATAAATTGCAAAGTTTTTGTTTTGGTCCAAATTTGAAATTTTTTGGTTCCGCTTCAAATTGCATATGGCAACTCCAAAACTCACTCCTCTCACCCAAAAAAAAGTTTCATTTTCCTTTCACGCTATAATTGTCCTCTCTCCAAATCAACCCACTTCTCTCGTGCACAAACAAAAAAACACAAAGCAATACATCTTTCCACATACATCTTTCTTGTGTGCTTTGCTTTCTCTAGATTGAAGAGAGTTTGCTCCAAATCCTTATTCATGTCTTCTTGCAAAAGAAGAAGCAATGTAAAAACATTATTCACTTTGTCACTCCATAGGTGGGGTTAAATTGACAATTGAGAATAAATCTATTCATGGTGCCCACAAATGCTCACAACAAACTAGTATTACCACCTTTCTATTGTGGCTAATGGGGAGGAAACTCTAAGGGGTTATAATATTCTTTTGCAAGACATATGTCATTATCTGTACGAAACTTATCATTTCTAAACTTGGTCACATGAACTAAGGAACTTTTTTAAGGCTTGAAAAGTTTCAATAACTACATGTTTGTTATTAGGAAATTATTTTCAATACCATGGTGAGCATGGGGGCATGTCATCTTTCAATTTACAATGTATAACCCTAGGTTTGGTATGTAAATCAAAAGTGAAATTCATAAAACTTTTTGTTTGAAATCTTTGTTTTCATACATAACAAGCCTATACATGACACTTTAGGTCAACTTGACATGTCAATTTTTACACTGACAACCACATCTTTAATGAAAATTGTTATGCATAATATAAACATGTCTCAATCAATATTTTAGAAAAGGTAAATTTTTTTATCTTAATAGACAACAATTTTTTCAAAAATTACAACCAATCATGAACCACCATTGCATGTACATACAGTTTTTAAGGGCATGTATTTACTTTGCATGGGATTTAATTGAGCTTGAAAATCATTAATTCTTTATTTTTTTAGTATTTATTTTAACATGCAACCAAAGTTCCAATCTCAAGTAAATCATATTGCATGTAAATTGTACATGGAATTGAAATTTCAATCCCAATATTAAAGGGGCCAAAATGTTTAATGGGTTTTGAAATTTCAATCAAATGTAAATGAGACCAAAATTTACATGGGATTAATATTTTGGTTTCACATAAAGTGTAGATGAGACTAAATTCTACATGGGACCAAAATTTCAATTCAACATAGAATTTACATATTCAACATGATACCAAAGGCTTGGGTGCATAATTATAAGCTCTAGTACATGAGTTATAGTTGATTTGCATATTATAGATTAAATTTTGTATTATTTGGTATGTAAATATTTCATTAATTTAATTACTTTAAATTTCATTACATGAAATGTAAAATAATAAAAAATAATTTTATGTATTTTAAAAATGGTATACAATTAGTTTAATGTTTAGTTTAACATGATCACATTTATTTAAGCAACCTTGATATGTAGACCAAGAAACTTACTTGTAGTGTGGGGATAAATTTTATGCAATGTGATTTTTGGGCTCTACATTGCTAGACACTTATACCGATGACAACCGATTGATGAAGAAAATGATTTGATTTTGTGAAAAATAAAATTTATTCAAATGAAAATATTGAATGGAATTGCATGCAATTTGAATTGAATTGGATTTGTTGAATTGAATTGAATTCAAATTCCTCAATTTACATATTTGAGAATTGTTTGGTAGATCTGTAGTTGGGTATTTGAGCTTCTGCTGATGGAGTGGTACTAGTATGAATTACATGGTCATGCTTGTTAAATTACCAAATCAAATTGAATAGAGAGAATTTTTTTTCTAGTGACACATAACTCTTTCTTAAACAGGTGAGCCCCATCTCTCTAGTATGAATATTCTTCTCTCTTCACATGTGCCAGAGTGCTTAAAATTTAACTACCATAGCTGGCTATTTGTACTTGTTTGCTCTGGAAGTTGAAGTTGGGTGGTAGTCTACTAATCCCAAGTGAGAAGGAGAAATTGTATCAATTGTTTAATTTTTCATTACTTTCATGGAGAATAATGAACAAGTTAGTAATTCTAGCTCAGCATGGAGTGTAGAGAACAGCAACCAGCAATGTATGTTTTATGCTTTCTATACTTTTTGCAAACTGTAATATGAATGGCATTTTCTATCTTAACCCTAAAGCCAATTTGTAAACTATAGGCTTTCTCCAGTTAACAGTTATAGTAAACCGTAATGCTTAAACTATCTGTAAAAACTGAAAAGTAACAAAACATATACAAGTGTAAAGCTCTGCAAATGTGGATTTTGCTACTTGAAAATGAGTCAGTTAAACCATTTAATGCACCCATTACTAAATTTGTTTCATGCAAATGTGTCAAACCCACCTACAATTTGAAACACATGAAGGGTTCGTATAAAGCTACTTTCACATACCTATCATATTGTCCAAACTTCCTCATTACTGCCTCCCCTTGAACATCTGTCCTTAATCCCCAAACTTCAGACAGCTTGAATATGGGCTGTTTTTCAATGTAATTTCTTGCTATTCTGAAGTTTAGGTCTTAAAACCTCAAGTATTAGATAAAATGTTTTCTAAAGAAAGAAAGAAATAAGCTTTCTAGGGTCCATATGAACTACAAACTGCCAACCCCTTAAATGCTGAAATTTACATGTGAATTTCATTTAAATGTAAATTGCTATCCTCTACATGGAAAGGTCCATACCTTTCATTCTAGCAAGTTTCCATGTTGTCTTAAATGACAAAATCAGTTGCCATTGCCAATTTTAATATTCATACGTAAGGGAACATGTCCTGTGAGTGCATTTAAATACCTCAATAATCAATTGCAAAGTAACATAATTTGTTTCCAGAAGTGTCCAACATCAAAGGTTCAAAATTTCGGGATACTTGAGTTTATGAAGACTTCTCCATCATTTTGTAGCAATTCGTCCACATGCTTTTTACCTACTTACATTTCCCCAATTGGATTGCAAACGGTTTTAGATTCTTGATTCATCACCAGGGGATACTTGATGTTGCCAAAAACAGAATTATTATATTTCTAGGTGTTGTAAAATAGTCATTGGAAATTTATTAAACTGCCAGAATTTACCCAAATTGTGATCTTGCCTTGAAATTGAGTTGTATTCCTTTTGCCAGAAAACAGATTATGATTGATATGCTCAGCAATCTCTATGATTTTGTTACCTAATACAACAATGATCTACTTTGACTTGCTTTTTGAGCTGTATCACAACTTTCCTTTATGATCTCTACATTGTTTGAGTTCTCTCAGAACCGAATTTCAATTCTTTGATTGAAGTGTCTGTTTCAAGATGTTCAAAATTATGGATGGTAAAGCTGTGTAACCCAGAACACACACTCCATTCTTACCCTACATGAAACAATTACTGTAATCTGAAATCTCTAGAGATGGAACATATTTTTTCATATAATTGCTCAAATCACATTCATCCCTAAAGCATCTTGTCCAATGTTGCAAGTTGCTTAAGTTGCAACAAACAGCTCATTGCATAATGGGTCTACCTCGTATGCCAAATTTAAACCAGTAACCACTAAAGTAAGAAATGTTCCACGAAGCTGTCAAAAAAATGAATTCAGTGTTCTTCACACAGTAATGACTGTTTGAACATCGAAATCCACACTTGGTTGTTGCTCATCTTACATTTGCAAGATCGTATCTAACAAAAGATCTACCGAAGGTAACAGCTCAATGGCACCAACATATCAGTTGCTTCCTAAATTTAATCTTATTTTGATGGTGGAAGTAGAATGAAATGAACTAGGAACAAAATTAATTTTGAATTGCAGGGCTAAACTACTTCTGAGTGGACTGTGTAAAAAACCCAGATTAGCCAACCTAAGCTGGAGTGTGTGCCAAATCCCGAAGGCAAAGACAGATTTTGATATAACCCTTTTAAAAGAGCTTTTTCAATGATTTAAAGATCAAATAATTTGAACAAAGCCTCTTGATTATTGGACAATGTTACCATAAATGTTATACATTCCTCTGAGTGCACATTTTACATGTGTACTCAAGGTCAGCCTACGAATATGCCAAGAAATATGCTATGTAACCCTAAACCTTAAAAAGTCTTACATTAATCACCAGTAACTAGGTACTTAATTAGGCATGTAATTGTTACATTTGGAACTTGAACTACCACCCTCCTTGCCCCCACCCATCAACAGATGCAAGCAAGCTTGAGTGTCCCAAATTTAGCCAAGTATATATATATATATGCAAGTTTGTTTTCTTTTGTTTATTAGAGTTTAGGCATTTAGTTAGTACGTATGAACACTTTTTATTGATTGTATGATGCTAGTAACTATTGAAGCTTCAATTTTGGGCTAATGTGTGTAGGTAGTCAGAAGGTGGATCCGGTTTAGAACTAGACTGGTTTATTAAAGTTATTAGTAAAGTCAAGCGATTAGGGGGCAAGAACACCCAGTCTCGGCATAATAGGGCATCAAATGCTTAACTGGGATTGAAATTTTAGAAACGGAAATAACTGAGACCCAAACTAGTGTTTCCACCAATTTTGGTGGTAAACTCAGTTTCATCCCCTCTTTCCATTTTTCTGAGCGCCTCCAGTGCTGGTACATATATTTCCACTGCTCTTACCTATACAACTACTATAATTCCTCTAGAACCTTGTGCATTAAATACTGAGTTTCAACATTTCATGCTGAGATTTGATAAAATTTCATTGCTTTGCCAATACCACTGGAAGAGGGGATGGGCTGGGAAAGCAGGTGGACAGGGGGTGAAAGAGAGGGTGACTTTATGAATAACTTTATTAAATGTTTTTTTTTGAAAAACTACAAACCAAGAGTCTTGAAACTTGAGGAATAGGGTTCATTCACATTTTTTAAAAAGTTGGAAATGGAACCACACAACACTGAGCTTTGAACCAACCAAGTAATTCCTTGCTCGCTCAAAATCGCCAATCCCAGTAATGTCAACGTGGAAAGAGCTCAGAAACTGCCGTGATGATTTATCCTAGCATTCTAAGCATTGTCCAAAGTCAACCTCACATATTTGTGTCCAGAACACAAGCATCATTTCCAGCCTCTATTATTAATGTGAAGAAAAAGGATTGCAAAAATGCGTCAACTCCTGGCAGCCTGGCTCGAAGACACTGCATGTATTTCTCAAAAAATAGCTAAAACCAACAGGTAGTAAGCTCACTGGAGAGGAAACAATGGATATGTTTTAGGGAAAATTTTGAAAAGTACCCTCAGAAGTCCAGCTTGCAGTACAAGATACCATAGCACATTAAAGCTTAGCGAAGACCTCAACTTTTGTTAGGTGAGAGAATGAAGACAATGTTGGATTGCCAAATATAATGAAAGTCAGGACTTAGTTGAGTGGAGAATTGGTCGATGCTGGAAGCTCAGCAATAGTTCTTAATAAAGTAAAGGAGCCTCTCAAGACCGTTCCTCGATCTCCTCGGGTTCTGGATTCAACAAACCATGGCATTAGCTGCTGCTTTTTATAGTAATGTGTAAGGCAAAGCCCCAGGGTGGGGCTTTATGGGCAAAAGGGTCCTGCGAAGTGTGGAGCCAAGTGCAGGCTCAATTCCCATAAAGCTCGACCCCAAGGAATTTACCTGGGATGAAAAGTTGTGTGCATTCTTCTTTTTAATTTTTTTTCCTGGAATCCATAGCATGTTTTACAGGAAAAAAATTATAACAAGTTTTTTGAAAATGTGATGCCCATCTTTGGAGGTGGGCATTGAGTTTTCAGAACCCCACTGGCATTATTATGGTCAGTAAGGCTACATGCAGCAACAATAGAAAGAATGGTTCAGGTTTTTTCAAACTCAATTACCAACTTATGAACTCATAAACCCTGACTCAAAAACCCTGAATAGTGACAATATTCATGGTTAACCATCCTCCACATTTCAAGGAAAATCAAAGCTTAACACAACCTTATTTTTTGGAGTTTGATTAAGCTCAGATGTGTGGCCCATTGTTTTTTTGTTCTCAATTTTGTGATGTAGCTAAGGTGGTGATCATTATTTGTAAGCTGATTTAGTCAAATTCGGCTATTAACAAAAACTTAAAGGAAAATTTTAAACATCCTTTTTTTTTCCCCTAGTTACTTGAGCCATCTATGGAAATATAGTGATTTTAAAAGACGTTTTTAGTTTTATTTACCAAATTTGGATTTCTTTTTTCAAACACTGATTGAATTTATGAGATCAAATTTCACAACTGTTTGAAATTCACTCCAAAAATAAAAGGGCTGGCTATCTCCCATTTTTCCCAAATTCTGTGATGTAGTAGCATCATGATTTAGCAATTGTCCTGAAATATATTCAGTATTAATTGGCATCAAGTGTCTCAAAAACTGTCAAAGCTGTCGAAAACTGGTGAAAAACAGCCCCACAACTAAAAATTGTGGCAAATTTTTCTTGGTATTATTTTCCCTGGAAATTTGCCCTTTTTTTTAAAAGAGAGAATTTGTGACTAGTATATATTTGTGACAAGTATATATCTTTTTATTTTCTGAGTTGAAAATTTTGAATCACTAGCTACTAATAGAATCAAGCTAAATTTGATCTTCAGTTCCACTCGCTCAGATTACAACAGATTTTAGAAGAATATTTTTTCCATTTCCAGTGATGGGTGAAATACAGCAAGGGCTGATGTTAACTTGTTTATTGTAACAGGCCTTACTAGGTTCGTTTGCGTGGAGGTTTCCTTCAAAACAGAAGCAAAATCTGGGTTTATCTTTGAATGCAATTTTTTTCACCAAGAGCGCAAATTCATGAAGCAGTTTTTGCATAATTTCTAAAACATGTGGTTCTAAGCTTAACCTCAGTTGCCTGATAATTTTTTTTTTACTAGTCTGCTCTTTGAGTGCAAGAAATGATTTTCAAAGAGATTGCCTCCAGAGTTTTCTTTGGTCAACTGGTGAACAGCTCACAACCTAATGATTTTCTATAGTGCATATTCTATCACTAGAATTTGGGAGACTAAGATCAAGGTCTAAAAATTCTTGACTGGTTGTAGGAAAAACTTGCTGCATCTTGAGAATTCAAGCCAAATTTGCAGGCTCAATCCTGTTTACCTAGTTCATGAATGCACTGGCATTTCATCCAAGTCTGGCCCCACATTTTGGAAATGTTCCCTACCCATGGGTTTTACCCATTGCACAAATGTTATCATGAACTTAAACATACATAGATCAAGAAGCATAGGAGGGGCAGGGTTCTTATCAGTGTTGTTCAGTTTTGAATTTAACTTTATTTTATTTTATTATTATTATTATTATTTTATAGAACCTTTGATTTGTTCTTGAGACTGATTCTTTGGAAATTTTTAAATCTTTAATTTCAATCATTTTCATAAAGAATTTAGAGTTAGTTTGCTTTAAGATCAAGGCCAATCCTATCTTCATTACCCATAAGTAAACAAATTTTTTTTTGGTGCAGCATTAGTTTGTTCAACTAGTGAACAAAGTTTTAAATATTAATTATATAAAACTAATCAAATGCAATAAGTTGCTTACAATGTAAGTCAATTTTATGTTTTGTTTTCACAAAGTTTTACTACATAGAGAATTTAGACTTGTTTTAATTGGGTAACACCCCAGTTCAAATTTCAATTCAATTTTGAAAAGATGTTGGTTATTTGATTAGGTTCTTCGTGCAGTTCTAAAGAAACTTAGACCCTCCAATCTAAGGATTCTAGAACCTAATCTAAAATCCAAACTTGTGTAAATCCAAGAACTTGCCAACACTAATTTTTACACCTATTTCTTGAGGCTATAAAAAATGTTAATTTTCCTTCAACACTTATGAAGTAGGTGTATGTACCTCCTCTTTTCTTGGAAGGACCTTCACATTGGAAATGAGGTGGAGGATCCAAATAAACTTCTAAATTTTTTTCAAGTGTTTTACAGATTACCTTCTGTAAAGAGATCAAAATAGTTGTAAACAACATTTTTAATCATGTAAAACAAGTTGTAAAATGGTGTTTTCATTCTAGTGGATGCTTGTAGTGGATGTTTGTAGTCAAAACCACAACATGAACTCTCTCTCTCTTTATTTTTAAAGATAGGTGTTTGTTTGGGTGTGATCACTTTGTATCCGTCTCAAATTGTAGGCCCCCCTCTCCTTTTGATATTCTCAAAAAACTGATTTTCATCTGAAAGAAGTATTTTTTCTGAATGATTTTTTTCACAATTGGGTTTCACAAGAACCCTGAACTTAAGCTCTCTTGGGCCTGAAGACTCTTGGGATGGGTGACCTTACAGGAGGTTGGATATACTTAGGCCAATACCAGAGGGACCCACTCCTAATAAGTTAGGAATAATGTTGGATTAGATTGCAGTCAAGATCTGACAAATATTATATTAGTAAACCGTAAACTTTTTCGCTTTAGTTCTAGAAGAAGAAACAATTATACCCACAAGTGGTCTACGTTGATCCTCTAAGAGCTTGCGCAGCCTGATCTTGGAGCTCCAAGTCTACAGCTTTGTAGATGAATACTACAATGATAAGCCAGGGAGGTGGGTTTTACACAGCCTGTAACTTCGCCTTTGACTTCTTTAATTAGAACCCACCTGATCCAAGAAGATTGATGATCCAGCTGCTCAGCTGTTTTGTGGCCGCGTCAAAATTTTGTAAAACAAAGTCAGCGCTTTAGCCTTTGTATAAATAGAGTGTCGCATGTCTCTAGATTTCACAGCTCTGCGTGCAATTGTGAGTTCAGTAGATGTCTGCTGCTGCAAAGAAGACACCACCCCATTCTGATCAATACTAGAGAGTACTGCAGCTGCTAGCTAGTTGCAGAATACTGATCCTGAGCTAAATCTCAGCATCGCATAGTTTTACAGTACTAATTGATCTTGGACATCCTCTGCTAGCTGCATAAAAGCTTTTCTTACAGATCCTGATCTGCTGGTGAAGCTTTAGATTTGAAGCTTTCAGTAGTATAACCAATCAGCGTATTCTCTATATAAGCTGCAGCTTTGCCATCTCTAGGACTTCTAGTACTATATCTCTTGGAACAGCAGCTGGTAGCTGAGTTCTACAGCAGTTTGAAAGATGCAGAAGTTGACGTCTGTAGCTGGTTTGTTGGTGGTGCTCATGGTGGCTGCCAGTGAAGTAGTATGGGTAGCTGAGGGCGCCGTTGCAGCAAACTTTCCGAGTCCTGGCACAGCAACTGCAGCGCCAACCTATGGACTAAACTTCTACAAAAATTCGTGCCCCGGCGCGGAAAACATCATCAGAGCTGCGGTTATTGCAAAATGGAACAGCGATAAAACCATCACGGCGGGATTGCTGCGCATGTTCTTCCATGACTGCTTCGTCACGGTACTTTAATTGGGTTGCACTCAGTGTTCAAACTCCTTGATCATGAGGAGTTCAAACTTTGTTCCGTTCAAGGTGTGGTTGAATGAATAGAATGCACGGAGAAATGCAACATCACATGCAGCTCAGATTGATCATGTAGAATCCCGACACTAGTTATAAATTGTAACTGGTTCCTCTGGACTGTATTCTTGTTACTCTGCAGGGCTGTGATGCATCCATTCTGATATTGAGCACTCCGGGAAACCAAGCTGAGATTGAAGCGGGACCGAATCTAACAATTCACGGTCAGGACTTGATCAACACTATCAAGACTAATCTCGAGGCAGCTTGCCCGGGCGTCGTTTCCTGCGCTGACATCATCGCCCTCGCGACTCGTGATGTAGTTCTTCTGGTATATTTGATATCCTTCGGAACCAGTCTCCTTATTCAGCTCCTTCATATTCACAAAAACTTAACAGATGTTGCTAAGAAACCCAAGTAGTCGCGGAGATCTTCATAGTTAGATGCATATCACGATTGCTTGTAGTAACGTCTTGTCGAGTGTAAAGCAACAAGTCTGGGTAATATTTTACAGGCAGGAGGACCCCAAATTCTTTTTCCCACCGGACGCAGAGATGGAGTCGTGTCACTGGCGTCGGCCGTTGACGTGCCCGGACCCACTGACACTGTAACGCAGGCGATTGCAGCTTTCAATTCCATCGGCCTTAACGTCAACGATCTTACCACTCTTCTAGGTACCAATTCCTGTCACTGCTAGTACATAATTCTCTACAGTTTTTCCATCAGGCTGTTGTGATCACAGTTATACACATCACAGCAGCCTTATGGAAAAGCCATTGACATAGGGCCTTGTTTCTTGCTGTAGGGAAAGATGCAATTAATCATATTAGGAACTCTGGGAACACATGTTCTCATTAAAAAAGATAGATGTTAGTGTATGGTGAGTGGTGGTGAGTCACAGGTTGCCTCATAGCTCTCATAGCTCTTGCAATTGAGTAATGCTCGATTGATAGAGCTGTAAGATGACTGTGAGCACAACTAGTTGAAAATACATAACGGAAAGCTGCTGTGATCACAGTCATCACAAGAGCCAAATGGAAAGATGTCCTTTGTTTAAGTCTACATGGTACTTTGCTAGTTCGTGGACGCGGACATTGTAGGTTCACATGAGAAAGATGGGGTCGAACCTCAAAGCTGGCTTACGAGCAAGAAGTTATCACATGAATATTGGCTTGGGAAAATGTTAATCCCTTCGATCACACGCAGCGTTTGACATGTGAAAAGTTCTGGTTGCATGAAAACAGGGGCTCACACTGTCGGAGTTGCGCACTGCTTGTTTTTCTCTGACCGTCTTTACAACTTTCAAGGAACTGGGGTAGCCGACCCCACTATGGCCCCAGCTCTGGTCGCTACTCTGAAGTCCGTGTGTCCTCAAGGTGCCAGCGGCCTGGGCAACCCGGTGGCCCTGGACCAAGGTACCGAGTTCATCGTCGACACCAGCTACTTCCAACAGCTCCAGTTGAACCACGGCATTCTGCAAATCGATCAAGAGCTCACTCATGACCCAAGAACTTCGGGGCTC
>Ga0116227_10005918_pt1 | contig 25240 bp, 16 predicted proteins | sample S1TSphgellanicum_FD_89693 | JGI IMG/M metagenome (GOLD analysis project Ga0116227, IMG submission 89693) | Host-associated microbial communities from peat moss isolated from Minnesota, USA - S1T2_Fb - Sphagnum magellanicum MG | ecosystem: Host-associated > Plants > Peat moss > Unclassified... | reverse complement strand
TGTTTTCGGAAATTTCCAAAACTTTCGGGAACCAAGGTTCAAAATGTCAGAACCGGGGTTTTGGGTTTTCTCACGTCAGGTAAGGGAGTAAATACCCGGATTGATAACCTGAGGGTACACATGGTTGATTTTGATACCCGCACAACGTCGGTTGGGACCACTGCGCGTTTGAGGTGGCTAGAGTGACGTAGCCACGGGTGTCCGAAGGTCACGGGTACCACTAGTTTTTTTTAAATATCTAGTCATGCAGGGGCTTTGAAAAAATTAAATTCTATGTCACACAAAGTGTCAAATAATTGGATTTTGAGAACTTAATTGAACTGCCTGGTATTAATTTGCATCTTTAAAAAAATGCCCCTGATTACCAAATTCCCCAGGCATTATTTTGGTAATATTTACTTATTATGCATTTAATAAAAATCAATTTTTGGAATATTTGATCGAGAGCCTCCTAATACACACTCATTATGCAAAAGGGTTGGGTTTTTAAAATACCCAACTTTAGAAGAACTACCTAATATGTGTGCGTGCACATTGGTCTTACAAATATGATTTAAACATCATTAAAATGGAGATTGTTTATGGGCTCTAAGGACATGTTCTTCCCATTATAACAATGCTCTTCCCATTACAAAGTGTAGTTATGCACATGTCGTTTGACAAAGAAGCTGAAGACAAAAAGAGTTTAAGGTTTAGAGATGACCTACCTTGATGGAAAAACATGTTTACATGCCTTGAGTATACATAGGTTATCAATTTTTTAAAAATGGGTACTAAACAAAACAAATTGTGTCTTTATGGAAGCAAGGTCTGTAAGCGATTACCAGCACAAGCCCTGGCTTTGCAGGTCGGGAACCAGCTCCAGACCCAGGTCATTTCTCAATATCTGGTCCAACACCGAAGTGAACCCATTTGAGAACAAGGAGTATGTCACACTGTGGCCTTGCCATTTACATTGAAAAGTATCTTAAGGCAAAAGAAGAACGATGGAAACTCAAATATTTCACCATGCAAAAATATCATCTTGAAAAAAAAGTCTTCTAAAAGAAACCAAAATCCTTCAAAATATCATAACTATAGAACTAATCTCAGGTTTCAACACAAGTCAAAATGTCATCTTTCAGAAATCCTCATATAAAAATAGACCTATTATTATAACCTAGGGGCCAAAATCCCTTAAGCTACTATATACTCTATAATGAATCTAAACACAATATGCTTGCCTTGGTAGGCAAGGCCAACAGCAAATCAGCACCATTTATTTAAAGCAAAAAAGAAGTTAATTAGTAGTACAGAAGATGTTTTAATATATGTATGCTAATTTTTAAAAGACTTTAAAAAACACCATCGGCCTTAACTTAAGCATAGTTCATTAAAAAAAACAAGGGGCATGGGGAGGGTGGTGCCAGAGGGGGGGGGGTGTGGGCGGTGGGGGGGAGTGTCCCCAAATCATTGTCATCCAATGGGACCAACCAACTAGGATGGTTGTGGAAAGGGTCCCAAAATCTTTGAAAAAGTATTCTAAAAAGGGGATTCCCAAAATCTTTTTCATCTGTATGGGACTAACAAGGATGATTTGAAAACAGATCCTTTGAATCTTTGACACTTACTTACCAATTGGAGCAAAGGCCCAACAGATATGCCTTATCATATAGTGTAACAAATGAAGGGGGAAGGAGGGGGGTGGGGGGTTTGGAGTTGGGTCCCCTTGTATACTATACAGATCGTGGTGCGACCAAATGAATGTTTTACTTGTGCACCAAAGCACATACGTAGTATTAAAGGTACTAACAAGCGTCTCAATTTGACTCGATTCCCAACTTTTGAGTAGGCCGTTTGAATGTTCTCTATATCATGCATAGTACTCGCCAATTCCTTTTTTACTTCGTACAGAATCACTAGAGAATAATATTACTTAAGTTTGATCTAGTTCAGCCCCATGTGAAAATTGTGTGAAGGGTTTCCTTGAAAAGATAGAGACCTAGTACTAATCCAAGACCATAAGTTGTAAGTCGTTGGCGAAGTTTCGTTGTGCCTTTGGAGGGCACCTTATGTTTGTGTATATCCTTCCTTGAATGGAAAAGAAGAGGGATCATACACCTACTCTCCTTAGGAGTGGGACGAGTCTTACCCCTACTTATAGGGGTAATTGTTTAGTATATTGGCATAAGATCCCTCCCATTTCTAGCCACTCATGCTCATGATATTTGTATATGCTTAGGCTTATGATAAGGATTTTTGCCTCATGCTTGATGTTGGGTATTGCCCATTATGGGTGGGTGACATTCCCAAAATGAGGGGCCAGATTTGGCTATTATCTCGTCCTAGGCCCCTTAATGCATCCACCCCAAGGCTTTACCCTACACATTCTAATAGATTCTAGTTCCTATCGGGTTCCGGATTGCCGGCTTGTTTTCCTTTAATGTAGTCTTGTAGCTTGGGAAAATCAAACCTTGGGGGCGGGATTTAACACTTTTTGGACGTCATGGGAATTTTTGTGGGTACCCGTAGAAACAATTTTGGCCATTTCTGTAGTACTTGATGATTCGGAACCTTGGATTGGTGGGTGGATGGACTTTTTTCTTTCCTTTTTCTTTTTCGCCCTCAAGTCAAAATGCATCAACCAACTAACCACCCGATGCATGAGGTGTATAGAAGATCCTAGAGACAATTACCCTATGTAGCTTTTTTCAAAAAAAAAACACCGCTCCAAGGCCAACCAATTTACTTTGGAATGAGTTATCCGATTTTGCCACACAACTTACATGGAAAGCAAAAGCATAGCTGAATGGTGCCCTTCAATTGGCCGGATTACATCATGCAACGGAATTCATCCATGCTTTCCCAGCATCATTGGCCACATTTGTGTTCGTTTGTGAAACTTTGGTTTTACTAGGTGGGCTTCTTTCCCGAATCCCTACTTGTTTCATATTAATTGTTGTCACAAATTCATGTTATATGCCTAACAGCCACACTAAACCAAGCAATTCGGAATTGGTTTTAAATGGCATTTTATGCACGATTACTGGAGTTGATCATGTAAATAGGTCAATTAAGAAATGGTTGAACTAGTGTTTTCTTCTTTTTGGGTATATATCTCTCTCTCTCTCTTTGCCCAATGCAAACTTCACTTCACTCTGGGTTGAGTTTGCTTTTACATTCTTACACATAGAGAGAGCTTGTGCATGTTATTATTATTCCTTAATAATCTGTCTAAAACCGAAGGAATGAAAACCAAGTGGACACAAGTTGTGTGTTCCACCAAAATAAGAAACCTAAAGCTTATATGGAAATTATGTCCCTGCATAAATAATAAGCAACGTGCTCTTGCATGCCCTGAGGCTGTTATTATCATGAGCTAGGTTAAGTGGGCCCCTTGTTAAAAGCACTTCCTATCTTGAGAAACAAAAGAGGTTTGGGTTTAACTCTTAAAATATTGCATCGTGTGTAAAGTTGTGTGTGTTATGTGACATTTGTCTGGTGATGACTTGTGCGTGGCTTGTGAATGAGCTTTTGTTGGCCTTGCCTACCAAGGCAAGGATAATGTGTTTAGATCAGTATAGAGTATAATAGTTTAAGGGATTTTGGCCCCCAGGTAATAGGTCTGTTTTTATATGAGGATTTTTGAAAGATGATATTTTGGCTTGTGTTGGAACTTGAGATTAGTTATAGAGTTATATTATCTTGAAGCATTTTGGTTTGTTGTAGAGGATTTTTTTGAAGATTATACTTTTGCATGGTGAAATATTGGAGTTTTCATAATTCTTTTTTTGCTTAAAATATTTTTTAATGTAAATGGCAAGGCCACAGTGTGACACACCCCTTGTTTTGGCCATGTCACAAAAACCCAAAAATGTTTCAATAAAAATTAGCTAAATAAATACTTGGTTCATAACTTCATACATGTGAATAACCTTTTGTTTTGGGTGCGCTGTGACAAAATCCCAACCAAAGACTTTGTGCTTATTCCTTCCAAAACTTTCCTAACATGTTTTACTCATACATCCAAAACTTGGAAATTAGAGTCAGCTGTAAAGTCACCTTGTCTTCACCCTCTCCTGAGTCCTTGGGCCTGCTTTCACCCCCCCCTATCCCCTCTTTGAGTGGTATCCGCAAAGTAAGGAAATTTTATTAAATCTCAAAATGAAATGCTGAAACTCAATGCACAAGGTTCGAAATAGTAATTATAATTGTTGTACAGGTAGGAGCAGTGAAAATATATGTAGCAGCGACGGAGGAGCAGTGGAGGCGCTCAAGAAAAAGGAAACAGAGGATGAAATTCATTCCACCATCAAAATTGGTGGAAAAACTAGTTTGGGTCCCATTTATTTCGTTTTGTAAAATTTTCATTCCCAGTTACACATTTGATGCCTTATTATGCTGAAACTGGGCGTTCTCGCCCCCTAATCGTGTGACTTTACAGATAACTCTATTGTACAAAAATAAAATCTCTCGTGAAAATCAAAAGGAAACTGGTTCTAAGTAGACCAGTTTTCTGTGCATGAAATGTTGAGTTTCAGCATTTCATATGAGTTTCAGCATTCCATACCTTGACTTAATAAAATTTCTTTACTTTGCAGATACCACTGAAAAGATAGGGGGCAAAATCACAGGAGATAGGGTAAAACAGAGGGCGTAGATTTCAGCTTAGATATTGACAACATGACATCCACCAAAGATGTAGTGAAATTAAGTCACAAATTGCATGAAGGTGAGTTGTAGAACAAAATATATTTGGCAAATTAAAAAAAGACCTCAATGACAACCAATACTACCTTGATTATATATCGACCAAAAATACACACTATACACACCAAAGATTGAAAATCCGACCACAAATGAACAAGAAGATAAACTTTACACACACATAACAACATTATAAATGCACTTTGCCAATGGGAAACTTATCAAGTAATGGCCATTGGGACGACCCAGCCAAGTGGCGGCCAATGGTTGTAAGAAGTCGGGTCTGACCAATGGCCATTGAGGTATTGGTACTCTGGAAAGATATCTACCACATCTTTAGCATCTTTACAGGCTATTACCCTAGACCTGATCATGTTCATATGCCCTTTGAGATAGAGAGAGAGGAGGTGACCCTGAGAAGCTTAGGGTTTAGGGTGGAATCCCCTCCAGGTTGACGATTTTGTGTCCGGAATGGGGGGCCCTGGGCGAGGAGACTTGACCCAAATGTGGGACCTAGTTCTCGTAATGTACGTGATCAAAAGGCGTCACTCAGCGTAAAGAAACGGGTGGAAATTTCATTTAACAACCATAGTAGCGTTTAGGATGTAACGACGAAATGTAAGGTGTCTTGCAGCCTTTTAAGAGGCAATATTACCGTTTGTAAATTTTTTTCTTACTTTCTCTATTTACACATACAAAATTTTGACCAAGTCTTTTACAAAACAATCTTGAGCAAAGTTGGTAATGATATTTGAAAAAGGAGGCGACCATACCATTTGGGCTTACATTGCACACCACCTCAATTATTTGGTCTTGTTGACCCCTTAGCATTTAATTTAATTTAATTTAATTTTTTGAACAACTGGCACAAGGCCATGCTCCTTGGTGTCGGTTTCCCCAACCCGGGCCAACCCAAAATGAAAAATCCCCCCAAAAAAAATTTAAATCTAAAAAACCATTGGGAAAAAAAAAAAGAAAAAAAAACGTGCATAAGTGGTAAAGAAAGGGGCTAAAAATGTTTCCATTTACTATTATTATAAAACAAATTACCATAATTATCGGAAAATTTGGCCAATTTTTCCCATATCAAAAATTGGAATGGTATATATATATATATATATATATAAAGAAATTAAAATTAAAAATATAAAAAAAATTGAATTAAAAAAAAAAAACCTCTGGTACCCAGGTTGCGCAACCAGCCAAATCCCGCGTGTCCAAAAAAATGACATCTGGAAACTAGGTGTAGTCTGAACAGAACCTTAAAAATGGTGGCCCTAGCGCGTGAGTTAAAATTAGAAAAAAATTACCGACGCGTTAGAACTTGCACTTATTAGCACGGGTAAAAACGAGGAGAACCTGACTTACTTAATTTTCACCCCACTTTTACCTAGACAGTACCTACGCACGAGGCGTATACCCGGTCCAGTAGAGTAGGAACCAAATACACAACGTGCGTAAATGACACGTGGCAGAAGGCAAGGGGGGCGGTCGGACTGGGGAAGGGGAGAGCGGGAGAGGGTTTGTCCCTGCTGTTGCTGCTGCCGCCGCGCACTGTGCTGCTGATCGGCAGCTTCCCCCTAGTGCGAGCGGGAGCTTTGATTCCTTCTACTCGGACTAGACAAGCGAGTGAATTTTTTTGCGAAGAAAATGAAGCAGTAAATTCTAGAAGCCAAGCCTAAGATGCGCGCATTCAATTCCTAGATTAGTACCAGATTCGATGCTAGCTAGCTGCATTGGAGCTCAATTTTATTGATGAAGACAAAGAAGAAGCAGCAGCAGCAGTTGGCAATTCTATTTTCACCTGCTACTGGTTCGACATACACACATACAGACAGACTTTGTCTGTGTTGACTACCAATCACTATTGCAATTCCTAGTACTTTACCTCTCTAGTGCGTGTGGTTTTTTTCAGCCCTCTTTTTCTCGTTGTCAGATTTGGGTGACTTATGTTCTTCTCTGTTACAAAAATCCATAGTGGTGGAATTTGAGACACCCAGATTCTCCAGATTCTGAACTGCTACAATTGACGACAGTGTGACATTGAGAAAGACAGTGTGACATCCTCGTTGTCAGATTTTCGTAAACTCAGGCTCTCTGTTACAAAAGTTCATAGTTGGTGTAACTTGAGAGTCCCGGATTCTGAACTGCGACAATTGATGACAGTTGTGACATTGAGACAGAAGAAGAAGAATTGAACAAGAATTCTCGTTGTCAGATTTTAGTAAACTGATCATTTTCTGGTACAAAAAACTCATAGTTGCAGGAATCAGAGAGACCCAGATTCACATGGAGCAGAGAGGAAGCCGCAGTGGGGTGGTCTCGCAGCAGCAGCGGCAGTATAGGGGGATACGAATGCGGAGATGGGGGAAATGGGTGTCGGAGATCAGAGACCCTGTGACAAGGACTCGCATTTGGTTGGGTTCTTTCCGATCGGCGGAAGAAGCTGCACACGCTTACGACGCAGCCATTGTATGCCTCCGAGGACCCAACTCGCAACCCAATTTCCCGCACCATACCCCAACCATTCCGAGTGGAACGCCGGGTTATTATTCCAGACGCGAGATTCAAGCAGCGGCAGCAGCTTCGGCTGCTGCCGCCGTAGGGCGTCCTTTCAATTACAACGAATTCATGTCCCCGAAAGCGTCGGACATGAGCGACGAGAGCGGAGAATCTGAGCTGCTGGAAGACATAACGTACACTGAAGAAGAAGAAGTATCCGGAGTATACTACCAATTCCGAGAATCCGGAATATCATACCCATCACCACATTATCATTCTCCTCTTCCTCCTCCTCCTCCTCCTCCTCCTTCTTGTTCACACTCTAGTAACCACATCTTCGATTTCAACAACAATTGGAGCTGCAATGTGGATGATCATCACTTCGACGATCCTTACGAGCGTGAATGGGTGCACAACATCATCTTCCCCTCTACTACTGCTACTACTCCCAATGATGATTACTCAGAAGACCACGAGAATTCCTTTGTTGAGCCTTGCTTATGGAGCTATGAAAGATGATGAAAGCAAAATCAAAGCGAAGCAAAGCAAAGCAAAGCAAATCCCAACAGCAACAAAACTCCCAAATCTCAACTTTTCCCTCTTCTCCAACCAGTTTCCAACACATTCTACATGACCTTCTTCACATTTGCTGTAATAATTTTTACAGCACACACAGTTTTGATCTGCTAGTAACCAACTGCCAGCAAAAGGGCAAAAGAAATCAGTCCATGAATTTCATTACAAAATGAGTGAAATGTTTAGTGAATTGGGCCCATATCTTGTTGTAGCATAGACTGAGTGAGGTTTTCTCTTCTCTCTCTCACTCTCCAAGTGAGAGAGAGAGTTTGAGTATGAAAGTTGGCTGCGGAGTTAGTTGAGCTGATTTCCAATTTTTGAAGCGATCTTTTAGTTCCTTCATGATGAATTTTCATGAATTTCATTACAAAATGAGTGAAATGTTGATGAAAATGAGTGAAATGTTCAATGGAGTGTATCCATATTTCCTCGTAAGAGTGTGAGTTTTTTTCCTCTCTCTTTCAGGTCAAGCTCAGTAATGAAAGTTAGTTAGAGAGTAAATTGAGCTGAATTCTTCTTTGATCCATCAATCTTTTACTGGTTTCATGCTGAAATTTTCATAAATTTCATTAGAAAATGAGTGAATTGTTGAGTGAACTGGGCCCATTATTTCCTTGTGGCACTTTAGTACTTACAAAGAGTTTTTTTCTTTTCTCCGAGTGAGTTGGTTCAGATACTAAATTGCTAATGAAAGTCAGCTACTAAGTTTATTGAACTGAATTCTCTCATGGTGAGTGTGATCTTTTAGTTGCTTCTAATGTGTAGTAATAGATTCCCTCATTTTTTTCTTTTTTGAAGTCTTGGATCAAAGAACTCCCACAAATTGCAATACAAAGGGCATCCGATTGAAGCCATTTATGACGATAGATTATCATCAGATTGTAGCCAATTTATGAGTACTAGATCTGGAGACAACACTCGGGAACTATGTAGTTTTGATTTGGTCCCACACTTTGAAGAATGTACACCTTGGAATGTTATTGTTAGTTCACTTTTGAGAACTTCATGAAACATTTCTTATTTCATTTTTTTTGAAACTTCATTAAACTCTTGATGGTTTGAACTTGTCAAAATGGGGATAGAGTTGTTATGCAATGAGATGAGTTGCTTGTTCATACATGGGTTGAATTGTTTTGTTTGATTTAAGTGTTCCACTTAGGTTATTCTCTCGTCTTTTGGGGTGGTGCGAGTGTGAGTGATTTTTTTGTTGGCAATATAAATCTCTTGCTAATAGCGATCATGAGCTTTACATAGCAAGAAACTGCAATGGCTTCGAGAAATGATCATGAGGGACAATGATCCTAATAGGCTAACTCTTTGACATTAGACATTTGCTTCTTTTTGTCAACAAGTTAACATTGCCTTGAAATATTGGTCCTCCATTGCATTGTGATGCACCTCTTTGTTTGATTGGTCTATAGAATAAAATAGGTGGGATTTAAAAAATCTTTGAACATATTGAAAGGAAAATTTTGTATGATGTATTATTTAAACATTAATTTGGGCTTCCACCTTGGGTTTGGAACCTTCAATATCATATTGTATGAACATATGATACCATAACCAAGTCATGGTAAAGCCAAAGTGTAAATGTTACACCTTATCCAAGTCATGTTGTCATAATGCACATGTTACAACTTTGTTCTTTCTTTTTACAAAGTGTGACACTTTTTTTTCTTTTTTTGTTCCCTTTGTTTTTTGTTGGAAAAATGAATTGGGAAGGAGATTTCAAAGAACTTCTCAAAGGAGAGGCATCATGGTGAGATTTTTAAAGGGAGGGGAGTGGGGGAGGATGATGTAGAATCTTGCAAGGTATTTTGTATTTTCAAGTGATGAATCCAAGAAGAATTTGAAGAAGGTGTAGATTTTTGACATTTTTTGGATAAAAATAAATGATGCAAAAAATAATAAGAAGAAAGGAAAAGGGGTCAAAATTAGTGTTTTTCTTTTTTTTTTCCTCAAATTCCTCAAGTAGGTCCACTAGTGAGTATCCTAACATTAATTAGGATTAAATGGCACCTATCCTAGGTGGGTGTAACATTTTTACAGAAGTGATATTACAAATGGCAACCTAAGAAATGCCTATGTCTAAATGTGGCTAATTTAATTATTTTTATTTCAGAAAATGATTAAAAAATCCTTAATAATCAAAAAAAATTTAAAAATTTAAAAAAAATTGCAATTTTTTTCCAAAATAAAAGTTGGGATTCAAAAGGACAATGAAATGACTTAAATCTTGTGATTCTATCTATTGCAAGTCATTTTCATGTATTATCATATCGCCACCTACAACCATCAATGTACATAATGACACACAAAACAACATACACATGCTTACAAGCTGTATCGCATCGAACTTATTTCACATTATGACTTTGGCACCTACAACCATTGTTGTCCATAATAACACACAAAACAACACAAAAACCCTTACAAGGTGCATCACATCAAACAAAATTTGATTTAGACACCCCACTTAGGGATTTAAATTCTTGGCCAAAAGTTCGAATGTTTGAAATTGTGTTCACATTGGAATCGATTCCATGCTAATTTACTCTAGTTGATATAATGTAATTAGGACATAACCATTCAAACACAATAAACTCTTAACGTCATAAATAAATGGTGACTTGGAGACATAGACCTTAGGTCAATTAGAACTTGTTGGCTTGTTTATGGAAGTGATTAAATATTTCCATAACTAAGTGTAAAAATTTGTTCATTGAGTGTTTAATTGTGTCAATCTTTTTTTTCACTTGAGTTGTTTTAAACATTGTCATTTTATGAAAGCAATTGAAGAGGAAAATCAAATAGGTTTTAATAAGATCAACAACACAAAAAATATTTGTCAAGGACTAACCTCTAGCTTTGGATGAAAAAATAAAATTATCCTTAAATTGATCCTCAATATGTTTTTGCCCAAATGTTGGGTATTTGTAAAGGGAACAAAATTTTCAAAAAATGAAAATCAAGCATTGAAACAACAATATTCATGCACATGATTTAGATAAAATTAATCTAAGTTATAGCAATGTAATGAATGTTGTAATGAAGGTGCCTTCAACAAATTGAAAAGTCAATATAAAACTACTTTTACCACAATAACCGTGATAAATGTAGTTTAACCCCTCAATTCAAAATAATGTACCTTTCTTGCCCTTTTCCAAATTTCATCCTCAATTTGAGTGAGATTGGGTGTTTTGGTCTTTGGTTTGGCTAACTTTGTGGATAATTCTAATGCTGACAAAAAGTCAAGTTAACTAAAGAATATTCATGATATCACGTGATTTATTTTTTAATGAAAGCCATGAAGAAAAAAAACATGAAAGGTGTATTTTGCACATGGTTCGTATCGCATGGTGCTTACATTAATTTTATTTAATTTTAACATAATTGCACCTATTTCCTCCCCTTACTAATTTTTTTTGAAATAGGAAAAAACTATGATGACCCCATCACATTTAATTGTTTTCCTAAGTGAGTGTTTTTGAGCTTATTCCATGTCGACATTAAAAAAAAAGTTTCACAATGTTTTTTTACATTATAATATAACATAACCCAAAAAATATATTTATAAATAAATAAAATTCTATGTATCATGGTAGATAAGAATATATTTGTAGTAAAAATATACTTGTAATTATCTATTTATTTAAAGAACGAAAATAAAATTTTAAAAAATTAAAATGATGTTTACCATTTATGAAATTTGTAACATCTATGTGATATGCGATTCCACATATTTTGAACCATGATTATGAACAACATGAAGAGTTTCATAACTTTCATTTCACACATAGGGATTTTTTAGGGTGTTGAACATAAATATGTCATAATTTGAAACTTTGAGAAACAATCATTTTGAAATTGAAGGTGACAAGTAGTGTTGTGCATGTAAATGGTTTGGGTCTTACACTTTGTGTAAGTGTAAATGTAGAATACAAAACATGTAAGTGTAAAAATAAATATATTTATATAATTTTACACAGTCTGATAAAAAAATATAAATATATAACAATGTAAAAAATATGATTTTTACTTGAGGAAGGGATATTTCATAATGTTTTAAAAAATAAGCCAGCTAAATGGCCCATTGCAACAACCAAAAAAAAACCGCACAACTAATTCATATGACTTTGCAAGAAGGTCTGGTCATTAAGGATATATAATTAAATTATCTATAAAATAAGAAAAACAACACTAGAACCCTGAGTTTGATCACCAATAGGGTGAGATTCAAATAATAAAAAACATTAGCATTCAAGGGAGGGGGGGACTTCAATTTTTGTGATGAATTGAGTTTCACCCTGTCTTTCCTTTTTCTTTAGCACCTCCACTGTTGCTGCACATATTTTCACTGCTTCTACTTGTAAAGCTACTATAATTAGTCTTGAACCTTGTGCATTACATGCTGATTTTCAGCATTTCATTCCCAGATTTAATAAATTTTCATTATTTATGGATACCCCTGAAAGAAGGGTTTGGGGTGAAAGGAGGCCCAAAGACAGGGTGACTTTACAAATAATTTTAGTATTGACATTTACACGCCCCAAATCATTTACACAGGGTGGTGTAAGTGTATTTGACAAATATTTACACTGGCCCTTGTGTAAGTGTAAGAGTAAAAATATATATATATATACACTGCAACATGATAAGTGTAAGTGTAAAAAAATTGAATGTGTAAGTGTAAATGATTTACAAGTGATATATATGGCTATTGACACTTACATGCACAACACTAGTGACAACCAATGTGAGTTGGACCGATGCATAATATTCATCTCAAACACTTATTTGGATGATTAATGAAATCAAGAACCTAAAAATGAGAAATGGGCTTTGTTATTTTGTGTATGTCATAAATGTACCCATGTTTCTTTGAATTCAAATGAAAAACAAACATAATATTAGCTTTGTGAAAATTATATTGCTAAGGCTCAAACACCAAAAGTTAAACCCAAAATTAAATGCATCATGTTTTGAGAAGTGTATACTATAACACTAGACTTTAAAAGGCCCAAAAAAGGGTCACCATAGCTTGCTTTTATCTTTTGTTAAAAAAAATTAATCCTTTAAATTAGTTGTAAATTATTTACTAGGTATTATATGTGAGTGTGTTCTTGACTTGATTTTGTTTGAAAGGTCCAAGCTATTTTTGACATTTAGGTGTTGTAAACTCAAGTGAATGTATAATCCTTCCTTAAAAGCATGATCCAATAACAAATCATAAACACAATGAGCAGATTTGCCACCATGAATGCACCAAAGATGAATATATGCATGATGATATGCACACATTGGGATTAACCAACAATTGCATGGTAAGGAAGACCAAAATAAGTTCATAAAATAGTTGAAAACATTATTGATTCATAGCCAAAATATAAGGAGTGTCATGAATATGTTTAACAATCCAAAAGGAAGCCTTATTTTGCACTAAAAACTTTGAGCTCAATTATTGAAAAAGGCTATTGGGGTTGTGGCCATCATTTCTTTGAAAGTAACTAGAAAAAATATATCCATACATGGCAATTTGGTCTTTGGTTCCAAAAGTTGTCCAAAGACGAGTAGCAAAACCCATAAGAAAGATGTGAGGAGTTAACGAGGATGGAATTGGAAAAAACATTGCATAAAGGTGCAAACAAGATTAAACAAGCCAATAATGTTATTTTAGAATAGGATCGCATATCTTTTTGCTTGAAAATAATTTTTTCATACAAATGATTTTTTAACAATTTTTTTGCAAATTGTTGCAATAAATGCCTATAATTGTCCAACTACATGACATGTTTTTTTATTTATAATTTTTGAATAAATATGAAAATATGAAAGTGTGTCGATTCGTTGTAAAATCAGAATTTTTTGTTAAATGATAAAAATTGTAAATCATAGCCAAAATTTTATTTTAAAAATTTTTTATGTTTTTTTATATAATAAGTTGCAGCTTTTTTTAACACATCATGTACATTATACCCCATTTATATGTGGTAAAGGTGAAAGATTATATATTTATAGTTAAAAAAAGATAATTAAAGGATGATTTAATTTTTGACACAAGTAGAAGATTATAGATTGAAAATAATTGAAAATAACATAATAAAAGCATAGTGTTTTTCTTTGAGTTTATAGGGAAGTGATTACAAAATTTGAGAAACTTTGACACAATAAAAGTAGATAACAAGTATGTTTGAAAATGATAAATCAAATTGAGTTTAAACATATTTTTCCATTAAAAGTTTGATGTATTCTACTATAGTATTTAAACATGGAGAATTTACAATTACATTTTAAAGTTACATCATGTTAAAAATGAAAAAATGCAAAAAATTCATCTACTTTCACCTACTTGTACAAGTTTGGACAACTTAAAATATTTTTAATAGTACAATTTTTTTTAAAAATCTACTTGAATGCATATTAAATATGTGATTAATTAAACATCGTTGTGATAAAATTAAAGATTATCCTCATATTGATCATTAGATTTTTTTTAAAAATTACTTTCAATACCTTAAAACTTGTTTATGGCTACTTCTTTTTTTCTATGATAAAGAGTAAAAATTGTTTACTTTACTTTACTGGCACTCATAAAGGATTTTGGATCAATTTTGGAAAGTTTTCTGAATTTTTAAAGTTTTAGATTTCCATATATTTTAGAGTGTGGGTGTTTTTTGAATGTGGCTAATAGGTCTTTAGCTTTTTAATTTTTTTCCCATCAGTTTTGTTTTATTATATGAGTTCTTTTGATAGTCATTTACAAAATTGATTCCTTCTAACACAATAGGTGTTTATTTTCAAAGGGCTTAAATCAAAACTTTAACTTTAAATTTTATCAAATAAATTCTTGGTTTGAATTCATTGACATTCATATGAATGAGAAAGGAACAAGTTATTTTAATTGTCAGGGTTTTAAATGATAAAACACAAATATTTCTTCAATTGTGACTATTTTTCTTCATCGTCCACCATCCTTTTTGGCTTGTTTGGTTGTGATTGCACCCATAAATTACTTAATCGAAATTCCATTAGCTACCAAAATGTTATTTAGGGTCAAATCTATATGCCACATGTTATCAAAATTTGAAAATTCAAGCTTGTTGTTCCATCATGATTCTTGCAAAACTTATAGTGACATTATAGGAGGTGGATGATTAATTATATATGGATGCTCATTCATAAAATAGCCTTGAAGACCTTTCATTTACATAATATTTTGTCATTTTGCATCAAGCAAGCCAAAATATTTTACAAAACAATTATTTCTTAACAATTTTTTGGCAATTATTCTTTTACATTGTTTTGATTATTTGAACCAAAGGAAGTGGAAGGGAGGTGATAATAACAACCTTTTCTAGCAACTACTAGAACTACTTTAGCAACCCACAAGCTCTCACCTATGTACTAACCAATGTTGGACAAGAAAATATTTTCTTGCATACCAAGTAAGTAATGTTATTTTTTAAAATTAATTTTAATACCATAATGGTATAGGCATGAAAAAATTGGAAACACTTTACATATTGTTATGGTATGAATATAAATAACATGAAGACATGTAACAATAGGTATTGAAAATGAATTTTGGACAACAATTTACATTTAAAAAATTTCTCCTTAGAATACCTTATGTGAAAAATATTGTTTTCATAGATCACCTATGGATTCAAATTTCTATTAAACATATATCAACCCTTGAGTCAATACACCCATTTTATGGTCTCATTTTCTCACACTATTAGACACAAAAACATTTTAAAATAAATATATAACTTTCAACTATAATAGAATATATTTTCGAAATCTAGTGCTGGTGTTCAACAATACATGAATATTCATTTATGTTTCAATAACAACATGAATTCAATTAAAAGAACCTTTTTTCTATCAAAAATTTGATGTGGATGGAAGAACATAAAATTTTGATTTCATTTTTTAGCAAAAATAATGGAGAGAAAATTATTCAACTATATATGAGTACACTATGAAAATCCAATGTTGTTATTATTCTTTTACGCTTAAAAACAACATGAATTCAACTAAAAGAACTTGTACCAGAAGGGAGAGCAATTGATAATGAATATTGGAAATAACTTAGCATATCCTCATACTTGTTAGTCTATATATATATATATATATATATATATATATATATAATTATTACACCCATCTAACAAAGTATTGACCCCATAATTCATAATCAAATATTTTAATAGTTCAGTGGTCATACCATAACCTTTATAATGTTATATATTAATCAAAAAATATATGTACTTGCCCAACATTGGTACTAACCACCTACATGTATATGTTTACTTAATAGCCAAGTTTATTATCCTAGGGTCCTACCCATCTACTTACCTACCTATTTCTACCTATCCTTTACATGATAGGTTACCAAGGTGAAAGTTGATGTTAACTCACTTGGGATTCACCCACAACAAAGTCATAATAGGCTCCCAATGAATAGTGCACTTGTGGTGGCTATTGGTTCATTCTAGTTTGAATCGGCATTTGTAACATTTGAGTAGTGCTAAAATTGTATTCAAATCCTCATGTGATTGTGGGTGAATCCATGTGATTGATTGATGTAGTTGCTTAAATTGTTGAAATAATTTGGGAGGATCTATTTTGTAAATTGCATATTATATAAACTAAAAATGGATATTTTACTTGATGTGTCCTATTGCTTATTATTTAAATCATAATATGAAAATTCAAATTTTAATTTTATATTGTTCCATCCCTTTAACAATTTGTGTTTGTATATTTGTAATAGTCCACACAAAAAAAAAACTTTAATGTCAATTAGAATTGGCATGATGGAAATTTTCTTTTGACCTAATAATGTTTTCATTTCCAAGGTGTGTTTCATCAATATGTAGATCCTAGATGTGACCCATTAAATAATATTATTATCAATCTATGGCGCTTCATATGGAATGTGATGCATTTAACCTAGATTACTATTGTTGTGTGTACTAAGAAATTTCCAATAGTAAGCAATTAGTTAAAATGCATTAATTTGTTTAAAACATTTTTATTCATCAATTTGATTATGCATGGTATCTAATATAAAATAATCTTCTTAATATGAAAACCTAAACAAAATCCTATTCAATTTATACTAATGCAATGAAAAATATGTCTTCATTATTAAACTTCTATGATACAAATACTAATTTTAAATTCAAATTTATGGATTAGGTGGATAATATAATATAATTATTTTGTGTTAGGCACAAATAAAAATCAATTAACTTGATTTCAAATGTGACCAAAAACTTTAATATAAGAAATAATACGATAAATGGGTGAAAGCATGATCAAGTATCCAACAAAAGTAGATATGAGTAGTTGCAATCATATTTTTACACATAAATGCAAAAAAGTAGACTCTAAACCTTTTCAATCGTTGTTAAACCATCATGGTGCACAATATTGAATTTATAATATGTTGTATACAAAGTTTGGAAAACTTTAGTGTACTAAAAGTAAGTCAAAAAATATTTTTGAAATTGATTGGTGGAATTGTGTTCAAAAATACTTTTACATTAAAAGATTGATATATTATTATTTTTACCTATATGAAAGCAATGGATAATTCATTGACTTTCCCTTTAAGTAGTTAAGAGATCATCGGTAGAACATTAGTTTCATTGTTCAATTTTGTTCTTTCACATTCATATACTTTTGTTAAGACTTGTGTGCAAACTTGTATGCAATCAAACTTATGAATCTAACATTGTTTTAGTTGTGAAAGTGTTCATAAGGAGAAGGCTTATGTCAACTTGGTGAATGATTGCCATAAAACAATGTTTTTAGGCATGTATGAGGAGTTCTCCTTTGGGTGTGGTTTACATAAAAACCAATGAAGTAAACATTATTTTTTGCACTAAACTTTTTTTAGGTATCCATTAATGTTTTCTATATATATATATAATAGATGAAGGTCAAAATTTCAAAAACCCATTCCAACCACATACCCACCCAAAATTGATTTTCAAAACCCATGTGTTGAATTCTTTTCTACTTTCAAAGACTTGGAAAGTGGATATGGCAAAGTATATGTATATAATCAAGTATTGAACAAAAACAAAAGAACTTATTAATGATTTACACTTTCTTATATTAAAATGTGATGAGGTTATGACAATTCATAACTAGTCATGGATTTCAATGTATGTTTACGTTTTGCATTATAAGACTCATTTATAAATTTTGATTTTTTAATAATGTGCGATTAAAGGTGGATTTATGAACAACTTATTAAAGTAATCATGAATGTTTTAATATGTAACGGCAATGGCGTTAAACATTGGACATTTATTTGCAAGCCCTTCTCATTTTGTGCTTATGGCATCTTAACATTTTAAGTTAAGTTTTAGGTTTTCAATTTACTTTCAAGTGGGTGGATGGAAGGTAAAATGGTTCAAGTATTATATAAAATAAAAGTATCAACATTAAATTTCATTCCAAATGATTTGGAGTGACTAAATATGACCCCGATTTAGGCCCTTTTGGGTTCATATAATTACTTTAAAAATGTGTTGCATTTAATTTTTAGTGTTTGAGCCTTATAATTATGATTCTCACATAACAAAATGTTGTATAATAATATGTGAAAAAAATCATTTAAATTCAAAGAATTATGGGTATATTTATAACATATACAAATATAATAAAGTTCACTTTTCATCTTAGACTTCATTACAGTTTGGTTTCATTAATCATTTTAATAAATGTTTGAAATGGATTATATTATTGTTTGTCAAAATTTGTATTTACAACATACTTATGATCAATGCCTTGGAAAAACCCCACTTGTGGAAAGAAAATTATCAAACTTTTCACATGGTTCACAAATATGATTCAAATTATGTGTAATCACATGTGAAATAGATATGATGAATTTGGTGTATTTTTTGAGTATTGAGGATTTTTTGTAAATTTTTTCACATTAACAAAGATTGTTACAATTCAAAATTTGGGGAATGTTGAACATCAAAGCACATTTTCAACCCTTTCATTTATAGCATCAAAATGAAGGAACTAATTGTGTGAACATTTCTTAATTGTTGTGGGCATATTTTCACAACTTTTTTTCATCTCAAAAAACTTCCCATATATGACATCATATTTGAAGAATGGAAGAAGGCCAAGGTTTGCCAATCATGAGATTAACATGGAGTTGTGAAAGTTGCCTTGTTTGTAATATAAAATTTAAAGGCAATTTAAAATGTGAGATATTTAGATAAGATAATATCCTAGTTGGTAAATCCTTTTATAAATGGTTTTATGGTAAAACATTATCTAGATTGACTTTATGTGGAGCTCATAGCTACAACCACAATTCAAGACTTAGAAATCTATACGTTAATAAATTGAGTTGAGATTTGTTTTAGGGCAACAATGGGGCAACGATAGCTGGGTGCTAAACAATACCAAGGAGATGATGAAGGGGATTGAAGAAAATTAGGAAAATGTTGGGGGAAGCTAGAAATTCTTTTCTTTGGTTGATAATGGGGAGATGTTAGGAATGTTGGGCAGTGTTAAGGACATGCCATGACATTTCTTCTTTAAACATTTCTTTTATTTCTTTTCTCTCTTCTTTTGTTTTGATTCTCAATGACCTTGATTAGCATTTCACAAACATTGTAAAAATAATTTATTTTTTCAACAAAAAAACCAACCAACCCCATGTTTAGTTTTCTAAGATCTTGAAAATTGGTCTTTAAATATAAGATATGGACAAACTTTTCAAAAGAAAAGAAGATAGACTCACGGGAAAGGGCAATCTCTTTAATACAAAGGTTCAAGTATCATATTTTTCGACATGTTCATTTTTTAATTATTTTTTTCAACTTTCACTTTTCGAAATTATTTAATGTTGAGGGTATTATTTAACATTGAACCTTAATTATAGATATGAAAGTCTTTTATTTGCCTTAGGACCTAATTTATAATTCTTTTTTAGCCTTTGGCCATGTAGGGGAATATTCTTAGGCAATTTGCGCTTTGACACCATTTTTTCCTGCACCCACCTCTTCTGACACCATTTTAGCTCTCACCACACTACACCTTGAATCACATGGCTACTTCTTACTTTTCATCGAAAACTACGAGCCATATTAAGATTTTGAACTTTCTTCTGATTTCTTCAAGTTGGTGTTTTAACACATGTTGCATTTATTGGTAAATGGTTTTTGGGATGGTTTTTGAGCATTTTTGGGATTGTTTTCACCTTGAAGATATAGGGAGTGGATTCCTTCAGTTATCCCAACTTTGTTTTCATATTACACATGGTCACATTTCACCCCAAATTACATGCATCCTTGGAGCTATTTGCCTTTTAGCCACGACCAAGCTTTCATATGGAGTTCATCTCATTGTAGTGGGGAAACATTATATCAATTCATAAACCATGCTTTACGTTTTTAATTCCATGAAGCTTTTGCAACATATTTTTCCCCACACCAATTTGGAGTTGTAACTAAGGGTGGTTGTGAAGTAGTAATCCATGACATTAAGTGTACCTTAAACCTTCACCCCGACTAGGTTGTTTTTTAACTAGATGTGGAAAATGCCTTCAATTTAAAGTTAAGAGGGGTCATATTTCAAGAACTTCGTGTAACATGTGGGGACATCATACAACTCATCCCTTTTGTTCATGCATTTTATGCATTTGAATCTCCTTTGTTTTATAGTCATCATAATTGTGAAGGTGATGTCATAATCATCACATCTGCCATGAGGACTTGTTAAGGTGATCTTTTAGGGGTGGGTACTATTCGCTTTAACCCATTTTAAGGCTTTATGTTCTATAGTTAATCATTTCCCTTTTTGTCTATTTCCATCCATTGTAGATGACATTCACATTATAGGTCCCTTTTTAATTGTATCATTCGCCTATGAACATTTTTAGATCGAACTTCGTGCGATAAGTTTTTCTATCCAACCTCAAAAATGCATTGCATAGTCACCTTCTAGCTTACCACCAGACTTCAACACCCCATCCCAATTTATCACCTCATCTGAAGGAATTAGAGTCTTGGGGGTTCTATTGCGCACCTTAATTTTCACATCATCTTTCATAAAAAATGCCCTACAAGAGGATGCTTGACATGTGGACCTTCTCTTTAGAATGGGTGATGTTCAGGTTGCCTTTGGAATTTTAATTCGTTGTTTCGTGTAATGCCCATTGTATTTTTTATGATGCACACTTCCATCTTCCACCTTCATAAAATCCCTTATTTCCTTTGATTTTTCCTTCCATAAAAATTTTGGATGCATTTTTGGGTCCATGATCCTTTGATAGCCCATAATGACCTTTAGCTTGTAAACAAACATCCCTCCAATAACATTTGGTGGCGTCGAGCTCATATTGACATCCACCATTGCCCCGATAACCTATTTAGGGAGTTGGGCCCTTGTCGTTTCAATCATAGCTATTAAGTTTATGGTTGATAAACGTCCCTTCCTTCTTGAAGTTTTAACATGAGTTGACAACAACACATTTCCTTTCCAACAACACCTCAAAACAACATGTGATCTTCTCTCACCCCCAGCTTGTGCATGTTTTCCTCCATTTGAATAACCCATTGGGCAACAAATGGTTCAACTTCAAGATTCCATTTCAAAGCATCTACACCATCATACCCTTTCCAACATGCTTTCTGATGGGACATTTGAAGCCCATTGTGCCAGAATTTTATCCTATTTTGGCCCAGGGGCAAGTGTTTGGTTTATAGTTTAACCAATTTTCCCAACCTTTTGATTATGTTCCCTAGTTTTTTGCACAACATTTCGTATGTGACTTAGACTACCCCATCCTTCAATTATAGGCATCCTTTGATGTGTGTGCACACATCCCATCGACCCTATGGGATCCACCTCTTATGTTGTGCTCATGGCAATGAACGCACAAGAACCCATGATGCAATTCATGACACCTTTGCTGCCATTACGTGAGATGCTAATTTCCATGTGGGATGAAAACAATTACATGCGTTTCCTTCAACCACATTCAACTTCTCTTATTGACAAGTCGAAATTGTGCTTACCAAAAATGACATTCACACTTTAGCCAAAGTTGTCATTGCCAATTGAATGTGAGCGGATTTACTTCCTTGATTTTGCGCAACTCAAGGATTTGTTGGCTTTGATGTAGTTCAAGCCAATGAAAGGAGCTATCACAACCGACACCCCACTAATCAATTCCTCCCCTTAGCAATTGAGGTATTTGGTTGCTTACACAAACATGGCAATGTGTTTTTACATGACTGTGCCAATGCCATTTGGAGCTTGAAGGGGAGAAGGCCCTCATCTTTCTACCTTGATCAATTTTCTTCGTTAAAAAGTCTCAATCAAATTACAAAGGATGCAAGCGTCTTCCATCTTAAGTCGGGTGGTAGCCGTAGGCTTAGCTATTTCTTGACTTTTGCCCTTTCAAGACACACCTTCCATCACCACGATTGATCTATTACAAGCCATTGGTTTTTAACATATAAATATAGTTGACCTTCCATAGGTGGTACCGGTCATGGACATGGAGAGATTTTCACAGCTACTTTGAACCAACTTGACATCTTATCACTTCTCCTTTTTTCTTTATTTTATTCCTTTGTATGCTTCCCTAATCTACGGTGTGTCTCTTAATAAAGCTTTACATGTCTTTGATGAATTCTTGTTGATTTGCTTTCTTCTTTTAATTTGTGGTGTTCAATCAATGTAATTAGTTGTCTTTTGTGAAAAAATCACCCATCAAGGCCTTGTTTCAAGCATTAGAGAATTTAGTTCCACTTAAAGTGCATTGCCATAAAACTTCCAATAATAAAGGTTGTGTAATTTCAACGTATATTTTTATTTTGTAAATGTAACTATTTTTTGTTGTTTTAAAAATGGATATAGTTACATTTCAACGTCTTATTTAAACTTGATCTAACTAGAGGCCTCAAATTTTTAAATTTGCAATATTGCCATAATCACACCAAAATTTGAATTAGTAAAAGCCATCCCTTTGATATTTCAAAATTCTTTACAAATAATGTTAGTTGGTCCATCCAAAAATGTTAATTATGTCCTAACTAATGGGACAAGATTAAACCCTTCTTCTTCTCCCAAAAGTATGGGTTTTAACTGTTTTAAGTAAATTCTTTTTCCCAAAATTTGTGATAGCAAGATTGTGACCTTCAATATTGGTTACAACATGGTGTTGATTTAAATTTTGAATGCCATTTGATGTTCATAGAAAATCATTAGTCCTATGAACACAAGTTGTAAGGTTGTGTGATGTCTCCTTTGATCTTGTGGTCTTTAGTTGCATTGCAATAAACTTTTTGTAATAGAAACTATGGAGTTTGGACTTAAATTTTCATTTCGAAAATGGAGTTAGCTTTTGTTGCTTTAAAAATGAATTCTTTTGTCAACTCTCAATGAAACTTTTTTTTGTTGCATATAACTAAATTTCAACTTATTTAAGCTTTAATTAGCTAGAGGCCTCACACTTCTACATTTGTAATATCCCCATAAACACATCAAAATTTCAGCTAATAAAAGCCACCCTTTTGATATTTCAAAAGCCTTTAAAAGTAACATGAGTTGGTCCATCCAAAAATGTTAATTATATCCTAAACATTGGGATAAGATTCACCCCTCTTCCTCTCCCAAGTAGGGGTTCAGTTTTTAAAAAAAAAACCTTTCCCCCAAATTTGTGATTTCGAAAATTTGGCAAGATTTTCCAAATTTTTAGATTTTTTTTCCAATTTTATAATAAATTTTTTTCCCAAAATTTTCCAAATTGTTTTGTCACCACAATGTGAAAATTTGCCCCCCAACATAATCACTACTCCCAATGTTAAGCATGATTAAGCAACCTCCAAATCTAGATCAAATTGTTAGTGGAAAAAGAAGTTTATCATTTGCCCTAACTTTGGAGATTTTGGGAGAAGCATTAGCTCATAAAATTTACAAAAAACATTATTGAACATGTATGAAAAGCTTATCACACTTTCTAGCATTATTGGAAAAACTTATGAAAAGCTTTTCATTTGTTTCAAGATTATGAAATTGAGTTTGGGCCATGGGTCAAAATTTAAAAATAATAATAATTATAGGATTATTTAAACATGATTTTACATGACTTATGAAAACATACTTATCATTATGTATTGGATTGTGAAAAAATTGGATTATTTAACCATGATTTGTGAAAAGAAAATGCTTATCATTATGTGGGTTATGGAAAGATGTGTGAAAACTTATAATTGTTGTTTTAGGATGATCAAAATAAGGCTTTTGAAATAATTTGAAATAATTTTGAATAGGATCATATGGAAATATTTGTGAGAGCTTATTGATATTTTTTGGGGTTTATGAAAATAAAATTCATGAAGTAGTTCCTAATAATCTCATATAATTAAGATTATGGAATACATTGTAAAATTTAAAGATTTTTTTTTTTTTTGAGATTATAAAAAAAAGACTTGCTAAGTAGCTTCTTTTTATTAATATCTTTCCAAGATTTCATTCTCCTTTAGGATCTTCTCATTCTTTCTAAGATTTCATTCCCTCTTGGATTTCTCTTTAAGAAAGAGAGAAAGGGAGAGAGAGAAAATTATAAAAAGCTTATTATTTTCTTTCAAGGCTTTTATTGTGATAGAATTTGTGCAAAATTTATGATACTATTTTAATTAATAGCATTATTGAGAGAGAGAGAGAGAGCAAAACCCAATCACAAAAGCCTTATCATTTGTAGGACCACCACCATGTAACAAGGAGACCTACAAGCTCAACAATTATTAGGTCTCTTTGGGTGCTGAATTCGCCACCATCCACCAACTAAGCCCCCCCCCTCCCCCCCGCCCCCCAAATTGCTGATATTGGAAATTCGACGAATTTTTCCAAAAAAATTAGCGAAATTAGTTGAATTGACACTTAAAAAAAAAAATTTCCAAGAAATTCCCAAAATTTTAATAAAAGCTGCAAAAAAATGTTAGAAAAAAAATTTACTCACAAACACACACACAACCGAAGCAAGGAAACTTCAAGAATTGAGAAGGCGCTGTTCCCCCACCCCTCCCCCGCCGCCCCCAAAGGCCGCTCCCCAAGGGTCAACAATAAACATCGGGCTTCTTTTATTGGCGAAATTTCGCCGAAAAGACAAATAAAAAAGAAAAGAATTCGAAAAATTCATTGATTTTGAAGGATTTCAATTGCCAACACCAGGGAAAAAATCGCCAGAATTTTTATACTTGGTTTTCAACGTGTAACTGAAATATAGAAGGATGATTAAAGATTTGGACGCCATATCTGGTTTATAGCCATATTTGGCTAAATCCTCTTAGGGTGATGATTGCCACTTTTTTTACATCTGGATGACAGCCATTTTGGCTACAAACAAAAAATTCCTTTAAAAAAAAATCACTGGTCAAGACTAAAGAACTTTTTTTTTTTTTTTTTCCCTGTTTTTTTTTTT
>Ga0116227_10005917_pt1 | contig 25241 bp, 24 predicted proteins | sample S1TSphgellanicum_FD_89693 | JGI IMG/M metagenome (GOLD analysis project Ga0116227, IMG submission 89693) | Host-associated microbial communities from peat moss isolated from Minnesota, USA - S1T2_Fb - Sphagnum magellanicum MG | ecosystem: Host-associated > Plants > Peat moss > Unclassified... | reverse complement strand
GCCGAGCGCCAGCGCGTCCCAGAGCGGGCGGTGCAAGGCAGGGCGCCAGAGCGCGATGTCGCGGCCGGGCGGGCTGAGTTTCTTCACCTGTTTGACGAGGCCCGGGGATGTCGCGACCAGCCGCGCGGCGGCGGCGATGGTCGGTTTGTGTTCCGGTTTCGGCGCGCGGGTGAAAAAGCCGGTGTAAGGCGGCGCACCGGCCGGGGCGGGCGCGTCGGGGTTGATGCGCAGCCAGGCGGTGGCGGCGCGGCGGCCGATTTCGGCCACACTTGGCATGTCCGGGGCCCAGCCCGCCTCGATCTGCCCTTCGCCGCGAATGGCGCGCACCGCGTTCAGCAAGGGAATACCGTCATCCGGCGCGCCGGTGAGCAGGATGGATTGCGCATCCGCAGGGGCGGGCCGGACCAGCCCAAGCCGCTGCTCGGCGGCGAGCAGATTGCCGCGCAGCGAGAGCGCTGGGTGGTGGTACGGGTCTTCCCAGGGCAGCGCGCGGGCTGAAGCCGTGCCGTTGCGGAAGCGGCAGGCAGCATCCACGGCCACGCCCTCCGCCGGAATGAGGAAGGAGACATCCGGGGTCCAGACGATGCGCTTGCCCGCTGCGCGCAGCTGCGCGCAGAGATCGATCCAGAGCGCATCGCCGGTGAGGTCCGGGATGGTGCAGTCGGCGAGTGCGGCGCGGCGGGCGAGAATGGCGCCAGGGGCCACAGCGCTGGCCTCTTGATCCACCGCGAGCCAACCGCCCATGCCGGGATCGTCCGCGAAATGCCCGGCGCCCAGGCGCGTATCCGCGCCGATGACGATGGGGCCTTGCTGCAGGAAGCGCCCTGGCTCCTTGGCCATCTGCACCAGGCTGCGCGCACCCGCCATCGCCACACCCTTGTCCGCAAGGCGCGCGCGCAGCTCGGCCAGCCAGCCAGGCATGGGCGTCAAGGCACGGGCGTCCAGAATGGCGACGTCCTCGCCTTGCGCGAGCGCCAAAGCCTCGGCGAGGGCCTGGGATTCGGTGAGGCCGGGAACCGGGCGCACAGCCAGCACCTTGCCCTCCAATGCCGCCGTCTGCTCGGAGACCTGGGTGAGGTAATTCGCGGTTTGCGGCAGCAGCGCCGCGCCGGCCAGGATGATCGGCCCGGTTTGCACGAAGTTGGAGAGCATGTCCTTCAGCCAGCGGTCGAGCATCGGCACATCCGCGCCGCTGCAGAGCAGAATGGTGGAGGTGCCGGGATCCGCCACCGCGCGCTCATGCTGGAAGAGGCCGAGATGTCGGCGGGGTTTCACCGTGGCGGGCAGACCGGCGCGGGCGAGATGGGCGTGCACGGCATCGCTCGCGCGCTCGCCGAAGAGCGTGGAGGGAATATTGTCTCGCCGGCTGAGCGGGGCGCGGCTGAACAGCGCTTCTTCCAGGCGAAGCACAAGCGGCGCGTGCTCGGCGAGGCGGAGCTGATAATCGTATTCCTCCGCCCCGGCACGCGCGGCATCCAACCCGCCGAGGCGCTGCATCGTCTCACCGCGATACCAGACCCAGTCGCCCAGATAGGCGGCCTGGCGCAGGCGGGTGATGTCCCAGGCAGGTTTGTGGCGGACCCAGGCGCCGCTGTCGCCCTGCACGATCTCGTCGCAATAGACCATGTCCGGCGCGGAGGAAGCCGCCGCGAGGGCGAAGCGCAGGCAGGCATCCGGAGCGACGATATCCCCGGCATTGATCATCGCGACGTAATCGGCGCTGGCGCAGGCCGCGTTCACCGCCGCGCAGAGCGCAGCCGTGACTTCCCCCGGCTCAGCGCCGGCGGAGAGGATGGTGATGTCCGGCATTTCGATCGGCTCGGCGGAGACGACGGTGATCCCATCCGGCGCGTGCCACTGGCTACGGAAGGATTCCAGCGTGTCGTGAATCGCATGGGCGCGGGCGGGCGGCACGGCGATGACGAGATGCAGGGTCGGGAGTTTTTGGGTTTGCGCCTTGAGCGCGAGGAGACGCTGCTTGGCCCCTTCATCCGTGCGCTCGGGCGGGCGCAGACCCGCGCGCTCGCGCGCCGTGGCCGGGGCGGCGGGCTGCATGGCGGCAAAGCCCGGGATCACGGTGCCGCGGCTGGTCGCGATTTCGTTCAAAAACCCGACGATGTCGCGGGTGGCGGCGGCAAAACCGTCCCAGGTATCGGCGGAGGTGTCGCGCGCCTGCACGGCATCCCATACCTGCGCCGCCAAAGCGTGCAGCGGGCGGAAGAGATCCGATTGCGGCACCGGCTCGCTGCGGTTGAGCTGGCTGGTGAGAAAGCTGCGGGCCTGGGCCAGCCCATCGGGCACGCGGTTGCGCAGCGAGAGGCCAAGATCGCGCTCCAAACGGTCGATCTGCGCGGCAGGATTGGCCAGCAGGTCCTGATAGGTGAGCCAGCTGCGCGGCAGATGGCGGGCATGGCGCTCGGCGGAGACGAGATAGGTGAGCCAGAGCAGCACGGCATGGGCGCGGGCGAGATTGTTCTTGCGCTGCTGGCTGGCCGCGACCGTCCATGGCGCGCGGCACATATGGATGACATGCGGCTTGTGGCCGGCTTGCGTGACCGCGCGCTCATAAAGCGGGAACAGGCGGCAAAGATGCGGATGTTTCAAGCCCCAGAGCGGATCCGTTTGAAAGCGGCGACGCAGGATCTCATCCAGCTTTGAGAGATGCCGGGCGATATCCGCGCGGTCCCACCAGCCATCCGGCAGCCCACGCACATCGGTCCAGTCCACGCCCAGATGCGCGAAGAGATTGACGTCGAATTCGATGAGTTCGGGAATCTCATAGAAGCCGAGCGGGTTGTGTTCATTCGCTTCGGCGTCGTTATGCAAGGTGACGCCCAGCCGCTGGAGCGCGCCGGCGAGGGCGGAGGTGCCGCTGCGGTAATAGCCCGCGATTAAGATGACATCCGACACGTTTAGCTCCTTGACGAAGTTTGAGAATCCAGCTTTCAGCCGGAGATGTAGTTGAACAGGCTTAGATTCTGGATGCTGCCGAAAGCCTTCATCGCGGCTTCCAGCGCGGTGGTGGTCTCATCGAGCGAGGTAATGGCGGTTGCGGCGTTCACGCCGATGGTGCTTTGCACATTGTTCTGCAGCGCGGTGCTCTGGCTGGTATTGCTGGCAGCCGCGTTGGTGACGGCCTGCAGCGTGACGCCGTTCTGCGCCTGTGCGGCGGTGATGGATTGCTGGTATTGCGCGAGACCGGCGAGATCCTGGTTGAGCTGCTGGTTGGTCTGCGCCGCCTGCGCGCCGCCGCTGCCCGCATTCTGCAACGTTGTTTGAATATTCTGCAACAAGGCGAAGGCCGATTGTGGACGGCTGGGCGAGACGGTGAAGCTGTCGCCCGAAGCGGGCGCTCCGGAAAGCTCGAAATCCACGCCGCCCAGCTGCAGGGTCATGTTGGACGAGACCGCGCCTGTGGAGATCGTGCTGCCCCCTTGCGTGGCGGTGTAGGTGAGGCCGCTGGCGCCGTTGGCAAAACTGAGCGTGATCGGGGTGGCCTGGCTCTGGAATGTGCTGGCGGCGGCAGGGCTGGCGACGCCTTGGGAGAGCAGCTGGCCGGTGCCGGTATTGCTGGAAGCGGCGGCAGTGGTCGCGAAACCATCGCCGCTCAGCCCGGTCATGAAGACATCCCCATTGGCGATGGTCGAGGCCGCGCTGTCGGGCGAAACCAAAGCCTGGCTCTGCGCGCCGTCGCCCATATAGGCGATGGATGCGCCGGTCGCGCCCTGCACGGTCTGGAAGGGCTGCACGGTGCCGCGCGAACCGCCGAACAGATAGTTGCCATCTGAGCCGGTGGTATTGGCAAGGCCGAGAAGCTGTTGCGAGGCGGAGGAAATCTGCGTCGCGAGCGCCTGCATGTTTTGCGAGCTGGTCGTGCCGTTCAGCGCCTGTTCAAGCACGGACTGAACATTGTCGAACAGCGAGGAGACCGACGAATAGACATTGTCCACACTGCCAAGCTGACCCTGAATATCCGCCTGGGTCGTGCTGTCATTGCTCAACGCGCTGATCTGGTCCTGGTTCAGCGTGGCACTTTCATACGCTGCGGGATTCTGGTCCGGCGTCTGCACGGCGATGCCGGTGGAGACCTGCTGCTCTAGGGTGCTGAGCTGCGATTCCTGCTGGGCGATGGAATTGCCAAAATTCGTGAAAAACGAGAGCTGCATTGGGTATCCTTCAAATCCGCGCCGCGCGATGCGCGGCCTGTACTGGGTTGCGTGTCATGGCTTTGCGCCGCCGCGTTCGGCCTGTTTGCGCCAGGGCAGTGCCAGCTCCTGTTGCCGGTCGAAGCTGCGCGCCTCAATGCGCGCCGCTTTCGCCTGCGTATCCTCCAGGCTGTGGCGATGCGCCTGGGTGCTCGCCAGCGCCTCGAATGCTGCGGCAAGTTGTTGGCGGGCACGCGCCTCCATCTGGTCGATCTGCGTATCCGCCGCTTGCGAAGCCGTCACGAAATGGCCGGCCGATCGGGCCTGTCCAGCGGTAACGGGCGCACCGTCGCGCCAGCTCACGGAGAGGCGCTGGCGGTAGGCGGAGAGCACGCTGCGCTGCTGGGCGATTTGCGCCAATGTCGCCTGATGGCGGCTGATGTCTTCCAGGATGCGCCGCTCCTTCTCCGCCGCCAGCAGGTCCAGCCGCTCCAGGGTACGGGCCTTCATGGCGCGGTCTCCGCCATCGCGGCTTCCAGCGCGGCGTAGCTGGCAGCCAGCGGCATGGCGCTGGAGGCGGGCTGGCGGATCACGGCCTCCATGCCCGGCGCGCGGCGGATGGCTTCGTCCAGCAGCAGGTCGCGCCCCGGTGCGTAAGCGCCGAGATCGATGATGTCCTGCTTTTCCGCGCGGCGCGCCCAGAGCGCGCGGAAGCGAGAGGCGAGCCGGTGATGGGTGGGGCCGACCAGGCCCGGCATGGGCCGGGAGAGCGAGGCGACGATGTCGATCGGCGGATAAAACGCCGCTTCGGCGAGGCTGCGCGAGAGGACGATATGCCCGTCCAGCACGGAGCGGGCCGTGTCCGCCACGGGGTCGCCGACATGGTCGTCGCCTTCCACCAGCACGGTGTAGATGGCGGTGATGGAGCCCTGATTGCCGGCGCCGTTGCCGGCACGCTCCACATAGGCGGCGAGCGCGCCAAAGACCGAGGGCGGGTAGCCTTTGGTGGCGGGTGGCTCGCCCACCGCGAGGCCGATTTCTCGCGCCGCCATGGCGAGACGGGTGAGGCTGTCCACCACCAGCAGCACATGCGCGCCTTGGTCCCGGAAGTATTCCGCCGTCGCCGCCGCGAGATACGCGCCATGCAGGCGTCCTAACGCGGTGTCATCTGCGGGCGAGGCGATGACGACGCTGCGCGGGCGCGCGGAGCCCAGATGATCTTCGATGAATTCGCGGATTTCACGCCCGCGCTCACCGATCATGCCGACCACGATCACATCCGCCTCGGCATGGCGGGCCATCATGCCGAGCAGCGTGGTCTTGCCGACGCCGCTGCCCGCGAACAGGCCGATGCGCATGCCCCGGCCCATGGTGGCGAGCGCATTGATGGCGCTGACCCCGACATCGAAAACCTGGTCGATGCGCGTGCGGTGCATCGGGTTGATCGGCTTGCCCATCAGCGGCCAGGGCTCGGAGACTTCCGGTGCTGGCAACCCGTCCAGCGGCTGGCCCCGGCTGTCGATGACGCGGCCGAGCAAAGCGGGGCCCATCAGCGGGGCGTTCGACTGGCTCGCAACATGTACGCGCGCACCGCGCACGACGCCCCTGGTGCCGAGTTCCGGCAAGATGAGCAGCGCGCCGGCATCGAAGCCGACGATCTCGGCGGCGATGGATTTGCCGTCCTGCGTGTCGATCAGGCAACGCGAGCCAATGGGCGCACGGATGCCGCTGGCGTGGAGCACCTCGCCGCTTGCCTTCACGATGCGGCCATAGCGGCGCACCGGATCGCGCGTCAGGGCTTCGCGCGCGCGCGCCTGCGTGAGCAGCCGGAGCTGTTCGATATGGCTCACGCCACCTCCGCGGGCAGGCCGAGCGCCTCGCGCACCGAGGCGATGCGCGTTTCCAGCGTGGCATCCCATTCGATCTTGTCGACCGGGTCGCCGTCCGGGGCAATGATTTCGACCACCGCACCGCCGCGGCTGATAGCGGAATCGCTCAGCAGATGCGCGTTCTCAAGGTTCAGGACCGGCTGCACCCATTCATGGTCCGCCGGGTTGACGCGGATGACGAGGCTCTGGCGCGGGTTGCGTTCCGCCGCCGCCTCCTTGATCAGCCGCGTCACCAGCGCGGTCAGCCCGTCGGGGCTGGTTTTCACCTCAACGCCCAGAATATGCCGGCAGAGGGAGAAAGCGAGTTCCGTTACCAGCGCGGAGAGCGCCTGCTGCTGCTGGGCGAGCGGGGCGGCAAGCTGGCTCCAGGCGGCATTCAACGCGGCCCTGGCGGGCTCCAGCGCGACCTCCGCCTCGGCCTGCAGCGATGCCCGGCCCGAAGCCTCTCCCGCCGCGCGGCCCTCCGCCTCGGCCTTGGCGCGCAGCCGGGCGACCTCCTGGCGGACCTGCTGCGCCAGCTCGGCAGCATCCGGCGCGTCGTCCGCGAATGGGGCGGAGGCCGGGGACGCTGAGCTGGGGAGGAGAATATAGCTCATTGTTGGCGTTGTTCCGCCTGGCGCTCACGGCCGAGCTGCGTGAAGCTGGCGGAGACCAGGCGCAGCAGCGGCTCGCCCACGGCCAGCGCGGCGCGGACCAGCAGCCCGGCGGTCAGCGCGCCCACGAGCCAGACAATGACGCTGGCCGTGTTGAAGGTCTGCGGCTCGCTGAAGGCCAGCCAGAGCAGGACGATGGCGGCGGTGACGAGGGCCGGGTGGTAGATCCGGCGCGCTTGTTGCTTTTTCATGGCGCGTGAACTTTCATGACGCATTCGGGTCTGGTGCGTGAATGACGAGAATGACGCGACGATTCTGCGCGCGGCCTGCATCGGTCGCGTTGCTCGCGATCGGCGAGAACTGTCCGAAGCCTTCCGCCGCGAGCTGGTTGCTGCTGACCCCTTTGGTGGCCAGCAATTGCACGACGCTGACCGAACGCTCCACCGAGAGCGACCAGTTGGAGGGGAACTGCGCAGTTTTGATCGGCTGGTTGTCCGTATAGCCCTGTACGACCACGGTGAAGGCGGGCGGCAGCTGGGAGAGGCTGCCGGCGACCTGGGCCAGTAGCAGCTGCGCGGCGGGCATCAGCTCCGCCTTGCCGTTCGGGAACAACACCGAGGCGTTCAGCTGAATCGTGAGGGTTAAAGGCTGCTGGGTGATGACCACCTGACGCTTCGCGGTGAGCGGCTGCAGCAGGAATTGCAGCTTTTCATGGAGCTTGTCGAGCGCCAGAATCTCGGCCTCCAGACGCAGTTCGACCTGGCGCGACAAGGCCGACGTGTGGGGCGTGTGCGGTGAAGGGTCGGGTTGCGGGCGCGGCGAGACCTGATGCGGCATGATCCCCTGCCCCGCGGTTTGCGTCTGCACCACGGCGTGCGGCGTGCCGTGAAACGCCTCGACAAAGCTCTCGGCCTCCTCTGCCATTTTTTGCTTGTTGCGGGTGGAGGAGGCGTAGAGCACCACAAAAAGCGCCAGCAGCAGCGTCAGCAGATCGGCATAGGAGATCACCCAGCGCTCGTGATTGGGTTTCTTTTTCTCGCGCTTCGGGCGGGCCGGGGCAGTCATTGTCAGGCAGCGCCCGGGGCCAGCTCGGCGGCGGCTTCAGCGGGGCTGGATTCCTTTTTCGGCTTGGTCTTTTTCTCGTTGAGGAAGCTCTGCAGCGTCTGGCGGATGAGAATGCCGGGCTTGCCTTCGGCCATCAGCATGAAACCCTGGATGATGATTTCACGCTCCCGCTCGCGCCCCTGGGCGATGGCGGCAAGCCGCGTGCCGAGCGGCAGGAAGAGGAGGTTAGCAGCGCCCACGCCGTAAATAGTCGCCACGAAGGCGGTCGCGATGCCCGCACCCAGCTCCTCCGGATGGTCGAGCCGCGTCATCACATGGATCAGCCCCAGCACCGCGCCCATCACGCCGATGGTGGGCGCGTAGCCGCCGGCGGCTTCCCAGAGTTCGCCCGCCGCCTCATCCTCATGCGTGGCGCTCTCGGCGATCACGCTCATCGTCGGCAGCAGATCATCCTTGCTCGTATTGTCGATGATCATCTGCAGACCCTTGCGCTGGAAGGGATCGGCGACGGTATCGAGCGCGCTCTCCAGCGCCAGCACGCCCTGGCTGCGCGCGAGATTCGACCAGCCTGCAAGCTGCTCGATGAACGATGAAAGATCCATTTTCGGCGGCTTCACCACCCAGGCGGTCCGGGTGAGACCGGCCAGCAGCTTCTCGAAGCCGAACTGCGTGATGAGTGCGGCCGCCGTGCCGCCGAACACGATGATGGCGGCGGTGCCGCTGAACAGCGCCGAGAGCGGATCGCCATCCACCAGGCTGCCCAGGATGACCGTGGCGAAGGCCGCGATAATTCCGATGATTCCCGACATTATACGGTCGCTCCATGGGGTTGGGCCGAGAGTTGGGCGGCGAGCGTCTCCAGCGCGCGCTTGCGCACGCGGGAGGCATAACCTTCGCTGATATCAAGGATCGCGGCGATTTCGCGATTGTTCATCTCGTCATAGAAATGCAAGGCCAGCACGCGGTATTCCAGCTCCGGCAGGCTGCGCAGCGCGGCGACCAGCCCGGCATGGTTATCGGCACGCATGAGCTGCGCCAGCGGGTCTTCCGGCGAGGTGCCACCGGCCACAGCCGCATTGTCCACGACATCGGCATCGAACATCGACTCGCCGCGCCGGCGCATGCCCTCGCGGCGCAATCCGTTCAGCATGGCCCCGCGCACGCGGCGCATCGCATAGGCTTCGAACTCAACGCCCAGCGTACGGTCGAACTTGTTCATCGCCTCCAGCATGCCGATGGCGCCCCATTGCAGCAGCTCATCCAGATCCGCCCAGGGAATCCGGCTGCGCAGCACAAGCGCGATGCGCTTGACCCAGCGGCCGTAGAGCACCCGCATGGCATCGGCATTGGCCTGGGTGCCGACGGGTTCAATCATTGCCACGGCCCGGTATGGCGGTATGGACCACCTGCAGAACCATGCTCTCGGGAATTTCCTCCAGCGCCACCACGGGGATGATGCCGCCGACCCCGCGCGCGACCGCCCGGCGCAAAACCGCCTGCACGACCAGAACCGGCTTAAGGCCACGTCCGCGCATCGCCTTGGCCGCGTTTTCGGCCGCCTGGCGCAGATGCGCCGCGGTTTCCGTCTCGATCTCCTGGCCAAGCCCGGAATCCCGCCCGGTGCGGATGGATTTGCCGATCAGCTCCTCCAGCTGCTGCTGCAGCACGGCGACCCGCAACGTCGACTCCCCACCGGCGAATTGCGTGACGATGAAACGGCCAAGACGCATGCGCACGGCGGCGAGCAACCGGTCCACATCCTTCACCGCATTATCCGATGCTTCGACCAGCGCCTCGGCGATACGCTCGAAATCGCGGATCGGCACTTCCTCCGCAAGCAGGCCCTGCAGCACCTGGCGGGTGAGTCCCATTGCGAGATTGGTGCGCAATTCTTCGGCAAGGCGCGGCGTGGTTTCGGCAAGGCGCGTCATCAGCCCTTCGACCTGCGGGCGGCCGAGCAATTCCGCACCGTGGCGCTTGAGGATTTCCGCGAAATGCGTGGCAATCGCGCTTGGCGCGTCCACCACCGTGTAGCCGAGATCCTCCGCCGTGGGGATGGCGGATTGCGGAATCCAGCTGGCGGGCTGGCCGAAGGCGGGGTCCTTCACGGCGCGGCCGATGGTGAGTTTTTCGGTCACCATCGGGCCTTCGAGCGCCAGCCATTGGCCGGGCCATGCCTCGCCGCCGCCGATCGACGCGCCGCGCAGGGTGAAGCGGTAGCCATGGGCAGGCAAGTCTGAAGAGTCCCTGATATGTACGGCAGGAACCAGAAAGCCCATGGCGCGGCCATAGCGCTGGCGCACCGCGGTGAGGCGGTTGAGCAGACGCCCCTCCCCCTGGCTGACCAGCGGCGTGAGGGCGAAGCCGATATTCATGCCGATCGGGTCGACCCCGGTAACATCGATGAGGGAGTCGGTTTTCACTTCGGCCGGCGCTGCAGCGCCCGGCTGGCCCGCCAGGACGCCTGCGGGCGTTTCCACCCGGCGGGACAAGCGCCATGCCGTGAAACCGAGCATTGCGGCGAGCAGCAGAAACGGAATATGCGCGATTTGCGGAATAACGCCGATGGCGCCGGTGATCGCGGCGCCGATGCCGAGCGCCTGCGGGTATTTGCTGATCTGCGATTTGATCTGCTGGCCGATATCCTCCCCCGTGGCGACGCGCGTGACGACAAGCCCGGCGGCGATGGAGATGGTGAGCGATGGCAGCTGTGCGGCCAGACCATCGCCCACCGTGAGCAGGGTGAAAGTGCGCGCGGCATCGGCCAAAGGCAGCCCGTCCTGCAGCGTGCCGATCAGCAGGCCGCCGACCATGTTGACGACCAGGATGATCATGGCCGCCACCACGTCGCCGCGCACGAATTTGGAGGCGCCGTCCATCGCGCCGAAAAAATCTGCCTCGCGGCGCAGCGCCTCGCGCCGGCGCTCGGCAGCCTGGGGCGAGAGCACGCCGGCGTTGATCTCGGCATCGATCGCCATCTGCCGGCCGGGCAAGGAATCGAGCATGAAGCGTGCGGACACTTCCGCGACGCGGCTCGCCCCTTTCGTCACCACGATGAAGTTGATGATGATGAGAATGATGAAAATGATTCCGCCGACGACGTAATTGCCGCCGACGGCAAACTGGCCGAAGGATTCGATGACGCGGCCCGCCGCACCGGGGCCGGTGAAGCCGTTGAGCAGAATGGCGCGCGCGGTGGCAACATTAAGCGCCAGGCGCATCAGCGTGGTGGCGAGCAGCACGGAGGGGAAGGACGAGAACTCGGCCGGCGAATGCACGTAGAGGCTGGCGGCGAGGATCACCAGACCTGCTGAAATATTCAGGGCAAACAAAAAGGAGATGGCGATAGGCGGGATCGGCATCACCAGCATCACCAGCACCAGCAATACGACGAGCGGTGCTGAGAGCTGCGCCGCGCTGAACGCGTTTGGCCGCGGCAGGATTGCGGCGTCAGCCATGCAGCAAGCCTGGAATCGCGTGGTAGAGATTCACCGTGTAATGCTCAAGCCCGCGCAGCATCAGCGGCCCGGCAATGGTGCTGAGCACCGCGAAGCCTGCCAGCTTGGTGATGAAGGGCACGGAAGATTCACGAATTTGCGTCATCGTTTGCAAAACAGCCGTCGCCAGACCGATCACCAGCATCACCGCGAGCGCCGGCCCGGCCAGCTCCCCGAAGGCGATCCAGGCACCGGCGCTGACTTCAGTTGGGGTCATGCGGCAGCGTCTTTAGCGGGCTCGCTTTCCTCGGCGAGGGAGGTGACGCGGATGCCGTACTGGTCCTTGGCAACGGAGACGACCTCGCCATAGGCGATGCGATGGCCGTTCGCGAAAATGCTGAGCGGCTCTCCCACCATTTGGTCGAGCACGACGATCTGCCCCTGGCGGAGCATGCGCAGTTCGCGCACCGAGATACTGGTGCGGCCAAGCTCGACGCTGAGCATGACCGGCACGCGTTCCACCGCCGCCTTGCCCAGCACGGCCGGGCCGGATTCCGCGGCGGGTTGCAAGGCTTCCAGCGCCACACGCTCGCCCGTTGGCTCAACCGGCGTCAAATCAGTCTCATTTCCCATGATGCCCTCTCCGGCGATGCGCTCTGTCAATTTCGGCCGGCAACAGACGCGCCCGTCCTTCTGTCCGTAATCCGCGTAGAAAAGGTCGATGCTGCCGACCATGCCGATGGCATCCGGCAGGAAGGTGCAGTTGAATACGTCGCCTGGGCGCAGCGATTCCACGAAGCCGAACGGCACGCGCATACGCGCCGTTTCAACGCGCAGTGCCACCATCACGGTTTCGGAGAGCTGGTCCAGCGCGCCCTCCCATAGCAGGTCCACCGTGCGCGGGCCGTTCAGCCGCGCATGTTGGGCAATGCGGCCTTCGAGCTGTTCGACTGCCGTGTAAGGGCAGATCACCGAGATCGAACCGCTGCCGGTGCCGATTTCAAGCGTGCCCTTGCTGACGATCATCCAGTCTTTGTCATCGGCAATCGAGAGCATGCCATGCGCGGTTTCGTATTGCACCGCTTTGAGTTTGAGCGGGGTGTGCGCGCCCCATACGTCCATCATCGTCGTCAGGGTCAGCTCGATCAGTTGTTTGCCGATGCGCAGCTCCATGGCGGAGAGTTCTTCGCGCTTGAACTGATCCGCCCGCGTGGCGCCGCACATGCTGTCCACCACCGCGCCGATCAACGCGCCTTCGATGACCACCAGGATTCGCGCATTCACCGGCTCGGCCTGCACGATGGCGGCAAGGATCATTTCCGGCAGGCGCGAGAGCGTCGTATCCAGCGCCTCGATGGTGTTGGTGCTGGCGATGATCTGCACCGGGTTACGGATGCGCTCGAACAGCGAGAGGCGGATCTGGCGCATATAGCGATCCGACAGACTCTCCATCATCGCCGAACGCAGCTGGGGGGTTCGTGAGGCGGCGAACAATTCAATCAGTGAGATGTCCTCGACATGATCAAGCATAGGCGCGGACTCCGTTCGCCGAAGTGTCGCCCGCCGGGGCAGAGACCGAAGCCGAAGCGAGCGCAGGCGTGGACGTGCCGCCACCTGAACGCGAACCACCGCCAGAATTGCCGCCTTGCCCGCCGCCCTGGCTGCCGCCGCCAACCTGCGCCTGGCCAAGCTGGAGACCGGCAGTTGCCATCGCCTGGCGGAGCTGATCCATCCCGGCGTTGAGGAGCTGGCCTGTCTGGGCGGTTGTCGGGATGAACTGCACGTTCACCTGCGCGCCATGGCCGACGGCGATATGGACCGAGAGCGCTCCGAGGCCCGGCGGGTCCAGCCGCAGCACGGCGCTCATCTGGCCATTTTGATGCATGGCGGTGATGGAGGCGGCCAGTGCTGCGGGCGTGGCGGATACGGCGGCATCCGGCGCGGCGGCGGCGGACGCGGCCGCCACCGGGGCGGTGGTCGAGCTGGGCGATGCGGGGTTAGAAAGATTGCTGACGGATATCGCCGGGTTAACGGGGCCGACCGATGAATTGCTCGCCGCCTGTGCGGCCGGCGTTGGCGCCGCGTTGCCGACGGCGTTCAGCAAGGCGGACGTGGCTGGTTTTTTCGCTGGTGTTGTAGGCGTCACCGTCGCGGCCTGCGCCGTCGCGGCATGGCGCAGGTCGATGGCCTGCGGGGTTGGCGGTGCAATGGGTGCGGAGGGGGCGGCCTGGGCGGGCATGGCTTGTGCCGCGCTTGCGGAGACGCTGGACGCGGTAGCAATTGGTACGACCTGCGCGGCGAGGTTTTTTGCGGCGGCGGCATCCGCAGGTTTGACGGCGGCGGCGGCTGTCGCATTCTGAATGGTGCCTGCGGCGGGGGATACATCCGCCGTGGTTCCGGCAGCGCCCGGCTGGATGTTCGCCGCTGCCTGGGCCGCAGTTTGGGCCGCTGTTTGGGTTGAAGCTGCGGCTTGGGCTGTGGCCGGGAGCGGGTGTGCCGCCGCCGCATCCTGGTTTGAATCCGTTGAGTTCGCCGCTTGGGCTGCGCCGGGCTTGGAGGGCGCAGGGGGGGCAGCCGTATTCTGCGGCGCTTGCGTTAAGGATGCAGCTTGGTCATGGAGTTTTTTGGTGCTGCGGGCCGGGGCGGCAGCCACGATGTCGCTATGCGCTGTCCCCTGACCGGTTTTGTCGGGCGCTTGCAGCGTGGCGGCGGGTTGGTTTGCGGTTTGCACCGCCGTATCCCCGTCGCTTTTGGGCGTCGTATCATCCACCTGTTGATTTGTGGGCTGGCTCTCTTGCGGCGAACTGTCCGGGCCCGGCGTTTGCGCTGCGGGCGTGGCGTCGGGCGGTGCGGCGGGTTGGGACGCCGAGGGGGCATTGCTCGTGGCGTCGTTCATGACGCTTGTCCACAACGCGGCATCGGCGCTGTTGCCGTTGGGGCCGGCGGGTGCGCTGGTGTTCAGCAGGCTCTGCGCGGCGGCGGCCGTTATCATACGAATTCCTCCGCGGCATTGATGGCAATTCGGCCTTCGGCGGCGAGTCGCAAGGCGATTTCGACAATCTCGCTCTGCGCGGCCAGCACATCCGTGCGGCGCATCGGCGGGCCGCTGCGCAATTCTTCCTGCAGAACCTCGGCCGTGCGTGTCGACATGTTCTGGAAGAAGCGCGCGCTGACGCTCTCGTCCACGAGGCGAAGTGCGGGGGCCAACCGGTCGGAGGGAACCTCGCGCAGCAGAATTTGCAGCGTGCGATCGGTGAGCTTGCCGAGATCCAGGAAGGTGAACAGATTTTCGCGGATTTTCTCTGCCGTTTCGCGGTCCTGCGATTCGATCGTTTCCATCACGCGCTCGGACAGGCCGCTCTGCAAATGGTTCAGAATATCCGCCGCCTGCTTCGCGCCGCCGAGATTGGCCAGACGGCGTCCGCCGTTTTCCGCATTCGCCGTCAGCTCGCTCATCATTTCATGCAGCTCGCGCACGGCTTCGGGAGAGACGGAATCGAGCGTCGTGAAGCGATAGATCGCCTCCGCGGCCAGCGGTTCGGGCAGATAGGAAAGCATCGCGGCACCCGTGTCATGCGGCAGTTGCGCCAGCAGTAAGGCAAGCGTTTGCGGGCGTTCGGTCGCCATCTGCATCGCGAGCGTTCTGGGATCGGCATTTGCCAGAGAATGGAAGCCGCCGCCGCGCTCCTGGCGGGTCAGGCGGCTCATGATCTCCTGCGCGCGCACTTCGCCAAGGGCAGAGACAAGAACCTTGCCGATATAACGCAGCCCCTCATCGCCGAGGCCGGTTGTCGAGAAATCGGATTCGAAGCTCTGCATCACCTCGTTGCGCAGGCCGGGTGGGACGTTCTGCATTTGCGCCATGGCGGCAGAGACTTTGGCGATCGTCGGCTCATCCATCTGGCGCAGCACGAGAATAGCGATTTCCTCGCCCAGCTCATGCAACACAATGGCGGCGCGTTCGGCGCCGCCGACCTGCCCGCGCAAATCGGTAGGGAAGATGTCCATCACTCGTCCCCGACCCAGCTTTGCAGCAGACGGGCCACTGCCGCTGGATTCTCACTGGCCTGCAGGCGCAGTTGCGAAATATCGCGGCGCGGCACCACGGGCGCCACGGGACGGGGGATCGCCACGGGAACCTGCGCCGGAACGCGCAGCGCCATGGTGTTCAATTGCCGCCCAAACGGCAAGGCGATGCCGAATAACAGCGCCGCCGCCGCCAGCACCTCCAGCACGGCATGCAAAATGGGGCCAGCCGCAATGAGCAGGCCGCTTTGAGTCGGCACGCCGATATCCGCCTGGAACGGCGCGGCGAGCACGTTCACATTCACCTGCGGATACGCAAACCCGCCCGCAATCGCTGACTTTACCTGATCGACCGAGGTCGCATTCAACGCCGCCTTGTTCAACACGACGGAAACGGCGATTTCATTCACCGCCCAATCGGGCTTGGTGATGTCGCTTTCGCTCTGATTGGTGACGTAGGTCTGGTCGAGGCTCTTGGTGGTTTCGTGCGGCTGATCCGTCCCGCCCTGCTGGCTTGCATCGCTATTGGCGGTCGCCTGCGTCGCTTTTCCGGCGGAAGGCAAAGGCGGCGTGGCGGCGCTGGTGGCGGCGGGCGGCTCGTTGGAGAGCGTGCCTGGCACGCCGGCGGTAACCCCTGGCGCGCCGGTGCGGTCTGTCTGGTCCGAGATCTGATGCGCGATGCTCTGCGCCGGGCCGTAGGAAATCTGGTGAATATGCTCCTGCGTGAAATCCACATTGGCCGAGACATCGACACGAAAGTTTCCAGCACCGACGAGAGGCGTCAGCAATTCGGCGACGCGCGCGGAGGCCGCGTTCTCGACCAGCGCTACGGTGCGGAACTGCGCCGCCGCCGTGCCGGAATCGCCCAGCGGGTAAACGGCGACGCCGGAAGTGGTCTCGACGCTGACCTGATCCGCCGAGAGGCCCGGCACGGCGCCTGCGACCAGATTCGCGATGGCATGTCCCTGGGCTTCGGCGCTATCCGCATCGGCGTTGACGACGACGGAGGCGGTGGGCTTGGGCTGGTCATCAAGAAACGGCGTATCCGGCGGAAGGGCGAGATAGACCTGCGCGGATTGAATACCGGACATCGTCTCGATCGACGCGGCGAGCGAGGCTTCGAGCGCCTGATTCGCCATCGCAGTCTGCGCCACGTCGGATGTGGTCATCGGTGCGTCTTCAAGCTTTGTCCATTTGCTGGAAACATCGTCATCGGGCACCTGTGCAGCGCCGAGCTGCAAACGGGCTTCCGAGAGTTCCGGCGCCGGCACGAGAATGATATTGCCGGCGGCCTGGAGCTGATACGGGATGCCAAGCTTTTGCAGCTGGGCGATCACATCGCCGCCCTGAGCGGGTGTGAGACCTTCATACAATGCCGCATAAGGCGGGTCGCTCATCTCCAGCGCGGCAACGGCGCCGAGTGCCACGGCAATCACGCCGCCGACTGCCCAGGCGATGGCCGGAACGCGGCCCAGCTGCTGCCGCGCCAGACGAAGATACGCCTGCCAATCCGGCATTAGAACTGCATGTTCATGATGGATTGATATGCGGAGACGACTTCATTACGGACGGAAACCGTTGCGTTCCAGGCAACCTCCGCACGGTCGCTCGCGGCGAGCGCGGTGCCCAAGGAGGCACCCGGCGCACCGATGGCGTAGCCGGCTTCGGCCTTGGATGCGTCATTCTGCGTGGCACTAACGCCTTGCAGCGCGGCGTTCACGACATCCAGAAAATTTCCTGTCGCGGTCGCGCCGGTAGGCTGCGCCGAAGCGAGACCAGACAACCCCGAAACAGGAGATAAAGCACCAATCGTCACGGCTCACCCTCCACGCAGCTGCGGCCGGCACATAACCTATCGTTGTAGCCGGAACTGACCTCATGACGTATAAATTAACGTAAATCTAACGCAAGACGTTTTTACGTGTACAGACGGTAATATTATTTTTCAACAAAAACCTCGAAAAAACCTTTGCTTTTTGGCCACCTATCTGATTACAAGGCCGTGAGCAGGCGATTCAGCAACATTGTTTGATGAACGAATCATAACAATGTCTTTTTGTTTCGTTAGTGTAACGAGTTAGCTTTTTTCTACTTCAGGATGTGACACCCGAATTGACAGCAGGATTTCTCAATTTTTATACAGGTGTACTGAGTGTTCAGCAGCAAAGAGCCTCTTTGTTAGCGAATAACATCGCCAATGCGGACACGCCCGGTTACAAAGCGGTCGATGTTCCGTTCGATGCCGCACTAAGCGCGCAGCTCTCGGACCCGTCGGCGGCACCCGCCGCGCCGCAGTACCGCGCCGATGCGACGGTCGGGTTAGACGGCAACGACGTCTCGCTCGATGGTGAGCGAATCGAGGCGGCGCAGAACGGCGAACAGATGATGGGCGCCGCGACTTTTCTCCGACAATCGACCGCCGACCTGATCACGGCCTTGCGGCCCAACCCGAGCGGATCATAAAGCATGAGCGCCTCTGATATTTTTGGAATCATCGGAAGCGCGTTGAACGCACAGAATGCGCGCATGGAGACCATCGCCTCCAATCTCGCCAATGTGGATACGATCACCGCACCTGGCGGCGTGCCTTACCGGGCGCATGAAGTCGTTTTCGAAGCAGCGCCCGCGACGGATGGCACGGACGATTCGGGGATGGCCGATGGTGCCGGGGCGCCCAGCGTGGGTGTGCAGGTCGCCGGCACCGTGCTGAGCAACGCGCCGCTCAAGCAGCAATACGATCCCTCAAGCCCTTATGCCAACGCGCAGGGCTATGTCACCGGGTCGAATGTCAGCCAGGTCGACCAGATGGTCGATCTGATCGATTCGTCGAACAGCTACTCCGCCTCGGTCGCCGTGTTGCAGGAAGCAAGCCGGGTGGACCAGCAAATGCTCTCAAGCTTTCAGGTGTCCTGATGACCAATCTCGCCATTCCAAGTTCAACCGCCGCCAGCAGCGCCGCCGCCTCCACGACGTCGAGCACCGGCGGCGCATCGTCGGGCAGCGCCGGCTCTGCGTCGAACCTCACCCAGTCCGATTTTTTGCAGCTTCTGACAGCGCAGTTGAAATATCAGTCCCCCACCTCCCCGGCCGACCCGACGCAGCTTGCATCGGAATTCGCGGCGATCAGCGAGGTGGATGGCATCAACGCGCTGAACACGAAGGTCGGCAATATACAATCCACCACCGCCGCGGCACAGATGGCGCAGGCCTCCAACCTCGTGGGCAAGCAGGTGGCGGTGTCGGGCGATACGGTCAGCTCGGATGCTACCGGCGCGGGCACCGGCGCGTTTGATCTCTCCTCTGCCGCACAGAGCGTGGATGTGAGCCTGATTGCGCCGAACGGTACCGTCGCGGGCACGATCAGCCTGGGCGCACTGCCCGCAGGCCAGCAGAATTTTAGCTTCAGCGGCGCGGCCGCGAATACCCAGTATACCTATGATGTCACGGCCACCGGTGCTTCCGGCGCTTCGGTCGGGGTGACGCCGTACAGTGTGTATACGGTCGAAGGCGTCAATGTTTCCGGCACCTCGCCCACCTTGAACGTCGAAGGCAGTTCCACCCCGATTCCCGTCTCCTCTATCCAAACCGTGCTTGGAGGCACTACCGCATCATGAGTCTGCAAACCGCTCTCTCCGGCCTGCTCGGCGCGCAAACCGGGCTCGACACTGTCTCCAACGATCTCGCGAATGCGAGCACGACGGCCTTTAAGAGCCAGACGGCTTTGTTTGGCGATGTGTATCCTGCGGGCGCGTCGGATGTCCCTGGCATCGGTGTCACGACCACGTCGATTTCCTCGGATCTGTCGCAAGGCGATCTCGTCGCCACCGGCAATCCGCTGGACGCTGCGATTCAAGGAAACGGGTATTTCGTCGTCAGCCAAAACGGTCAGCAGGAATATACGCGCGACGGTTCGTTTCAGCTGAACACCAATGGACAGCTGGTGAACGCCACCGGCGCATCGGTGCTGGGCTTTGCGCAGAATGCGAATGGCAGCGCCAACGGCACGCTCTCGCCGATCACCGTGAATACCGGCGCAGTGCCAGGAACGGCGACCACCAATCTCGGCCTGACCTTGAATCTCGACTCCAACGACAAGGTGATACCGGCCGCAACGGCTTTCGACCCCGACACAGCCGCCAGCTATAACGCATCCACCTCCGTCACGGCCTATGACACGCTGGGCGATGCCAATAACGTGCAGCTGTATTTCCAGCAGACAACGCCGGCAACAGGCGCGGCGTCGAGCTGGAACGTGTATTCGCAGACGCCGGCACAGGCCGCTGCCGAGGCTGCGGCAGTCGCCGCAGGCACCGCGAATCCGGCAGCTGGAAATTACTCCACCGTCACGACGCTCAACTTCAACAGCTCCGGCGCGCTGATCAACACGCCGCCGACGGCGACGCTCAACATTCCAGGGATCAATGGCGCGGCGACGACGCCGGTGACATTCAACTTCACCGGCACCACGCTCGGCGCGCAGACTTTCGCCGTGGCGGGGACCACAAATAACGGCTACGCGCCCGGCACCTATAGCGGCACCAAGATCAGCGCCAGTGGCCAGGTCGAAGCGACCTATTCGAACGGCAATACGGTGGTCGCCGGCACGCTCGGTATCGCCAATTTCATCAATCCTGAAGGCCTGACGCCGGTTTCGGGAAATCTCTATGCCGGAACCCAGACTTCCGGCACGGCGGTGATCGACACGCCGGGCACCGGGCAGGCAGGAACGATCAGCGGCGGTAATCTGGAGCAGTCCAACGCCTCCACCTCCGCGCTGCTCGTGTCGCTGATCCAGTATCAGCAGGCCTATCAGGCGAATACCTCGGTCATCCAGACCGAGCAGCAAGACAGCACGCGGCTCACGCAGATTTAAGCATGAGCATCGCATCCCTCTATACCGGCCTATCCGGACTGCAGGCGATCAGTGCGCAAATGGAGGCGACCGCCTCCAACCTCGCCAATGTGCAGACGCCCGGCTACGCCGCCGTGCAGGCCGAATTTGTCTCGGCACCCTATACCGGCGCCAACGCGCCGGGGGGTGCCGCGGCGGTGGCCGAGACGCCGAATCCGGACACCAAGCAGGGCGACGTGATGCATACGGGCGATGCATTCGACGTTGCGGTGGGTGGCAATGCATGGCTCGAAGTACAGACGCAAAGCGGCAATGCGCTGACGCGCAACGGCAGCCTGCAGCTCAGCAGCGCCGGCATTCTGACCGATAGCGCGGGAAATCCCGTGCTCAGCACGTCCGGCCAGCCGATCAGCCTGCCGAGCCTTGCCTCCATGCAGATCGGCGCGGATGGCACGGTCTCCGGCGTGCCCGCCAGCCAGCCCGGCGGGAGCGCGCAGAGCTACGGGCAGATCAACCTTGTCGCCACCCCCCAGGGCACGCTGACGCCACTCAGCGGCACGCTGTTCACGCCGCCAGCCGGCGTGGCGCTCACCCCGGCAAGCGATGGCTCGCTGCAGCAAGGTTATCTGAACGGCAGCAACGTGGATCCGACGCAGGCGATGATGAATATGATCGCCGATAACCGCTCCTACGAGCTGCAGACGAATCTGATGAAAACGCAGTCCGCAGGTGGCGAAGGCCTGAACACATTGCTGTCGCAAGGATAGAAACATGGATCACGCACTCGACACGATCGCCTCCGGCCTCAACGCCAGCCAAACGATGATGGACACGATCGCGGATAACCTCTCGAACGTGAACACGACGGCGTTTAAATCGGAAACGCCGGAATTCCAGACGCTGCTGTATCAGGACGGCATTCAACCCGGCGCCAACTCCTCCGGCCAGACCTTATATCCTTCGGGACTCGAACTAGGCACGGGCGTAAAGGTCGCTTCGATCAAAGAGGTGGAGAGCCAGGGCACGCTCACCAGCACGGGCAATCCGCTCGATCTCGCAATCAACGGCTCCGGGTATTTCCAAGTGCTGCAGCCAAACGGCCAGACGGCCTATACGCGCGATGGTTCGTTTCAGCTGAACCAGAACGGCCAGCTCGTGAATTCCAGCGGCTATCAGGTGCTGCCCAACGTGACCGTGCCTGCGAATGCGACGAGTGTGACGATCGGCATGGACGGCACCGTTTCGGTCACGGTACCCGGTTCGCAGAGTGCGACGCAGGTCGGGCAGATCCAGCTCGCCAGTTTCGTCAATCCGCAAGGGCTGCAACCGCTCGGCGGCAATCTGTTCGCGAACACCACATCCAGCGGCTCGGCCACGGTCGGCGCGGCGCAGACCAACGGGCTGGGCTCGGTCAATCAGAGCTATCTGGAATCCTCGAACGTGGATGTCGTGCAGGCGATGGTGAGCATGATCTCGGCAGAGCGCGCCTATCAGCTCGGCACGCAGGTTGCCTCCGCCGTGGACAACCAGCTGAACTATCTCGCCCAGGCCGCCGCGGGCTGATGAGAAGTCCGCGCTGCCCTGCTTGCCTCCAGACTGTTCTGGGCTCGATCGCGCTGCTTGGCAGCATGAGCTTGGGCGGTTGCGCGACCACCCCGCCAGGGCCGCCGCAAATCGTGCAGCCTGCCTCCTTCCCCGTTGATGTGCAGCCGCAAGCGCCGACCGCCAATGGCTCGGTGTTTCCGGCGACCACCTCCGGCTCGCTCTACGAGCCGCGGCGGGACTGGCGGCCGGGGGATCTGGTGACGATCGACATCGTAACCAGTGCTACGGCCGACAACACCGATAACGACACGCTGAAGCGGGCCGGCACGATCAATAATTCGCTGACAAGCTTCATGGGCGTGCCGCTCAATTTCGGCAGCTTCAACGGCTCGCCCTTCTCGCCTTCCATCAACACCTCCAGCGACCAGCAATATACCGGCACCGGCTCCGCCGCCGCGTCCAACGACGTCACCGGACAGGTGGAGGCGGTGATTACCCATGTCGACCCGAACGGCACGCTGGCGCTGGCCGGGCGCACCAATGTGAACATCAACGGCAATGTCACGAGCATCGTTGTCACCGGCTATGCGAGCCCGGATGACATTGCCGCGAATACCACGATCAGCTCCAACAATGTTGCCGACATGAATGTCCAATATGTCGGCAACGGTCCCATCAACGCGGCGCATCAGGTCCCATGGCTTCAGCAAGTCCTCTCCAAAGCCTGGCCGTTTTAGGCCTCGCAATCGCGCTTGGCGCGCTGCCCGCCGCGAGTGCGGCGGACCCGACCACGATTGCCTCGCTGGTGAGCGTGCAGGGCGCGCCGTCCAACCAGCTCTATGGCTATGGGCTCGTGGTCGGCCTGCCCGGCACGGGCGACCAGACGACCGAGGTGCCGTATACGCAGCAGGCGATTCTCAACATGCTCCGCAATATGGGCATCGCGCTGCCCAATGTGAGCTTCATGCAGCCCAACGATGTCGCCTCGGTGATGGTGACCTCGGAAGTGCCGGCCTTCGCGCAGGCAGGCCAGCATGTGGATGTGACCGTATCCGCACTCGGCAATGCGAGTTCGCTCGCGGGCGGTGTGCTGTTGCCGACACCGTTGCGCGGGGGTAACGGGCAGGTTTACGCGCAGGCGCAGGGGCCGCTGCTGGTGAGCGGCTTTGCAGCCAGCGCGGGCGGTAGCACCCAAAGCGTAAACGTGCCCACCGTCGGCACCTCGCCGGGCGGCGCGATCATTTCGGCGACCATCCCCGCCAGCTATTCGCAGAACGGCGTTACCGCTTTGCTGCTGAACGATCCCAGCTACCAGACGGCGCAGCAGATCGCCGATGTCATCAACGCCTCCTATGGCGGCGGCACCGCGACGGCGATTTCGCCCGGCGAGGTCGATCTCGCCTCGCAGGGTATCGCCTCGATGCGCTTCATGGCGGGCGTGCTCTCATTGCCGATCACCCCTGCCGCGCAGGCGCCGACGATCATCGTGGATGCGCAGAGCGGTACGATCGTGATGAACGAAGGCGTCACGCTCGGCCCCGCCGTAGTGAGCCATGGCGATCTGACCGTGAACATCCAGACAACCAACAGCGTGAGCCAGCCCGGGCCGTTCAGCGGCGGTTCCACGGTGGGCGTGCAGAATACTTCGGTGAGCGCGCAGCAGGACAAGGCGAGCGTGGTGAACCTGCCACGCGCGGCGACGCTGGCCGATGTCGCCCGCGCGCTCAATGCGGTCGGCGCATCGCCGTCCGATCTCGTCGCGATCATCGAGGCGTTGAAGCAGGCAGGTGCCATTAACGGCGTCATCAAGGTCATCTGATGACAATCGAGCGCCTCCCCGAAGCTGCCGGCGCCACTGCGGCACCCGCGCAATCCACGCTGAAATCCACCGTGCAGCATCTGATGGGCACGCTCTGGTATGAAATGCTCTCGGAGCTGAACCAGACCGGAATGAGCAGCGACACGCTGGGCACTGGCGGCTCGGACTATCAGGACATGTTCCTGTGGAATGTCGCGCAGAATGATTTCGCGAAATACGATACCGGGCTGACGCAGGCGACGATCGACCAGATTAGCGGGCGCGCGAGTATCGCCCCCGGCGCGGCAGCGCAAGCACAAGCGGCTGGCATGTTGCCGGCGCCTGGCCAGGAAAGCATGGCCTCCGCGGTGCCGGCACCGGTAACACAGAGCCCGCTGGCCCCGCTGGGTACGGCGCAGGCAGGTGCTTCATCGCTCGCCCAGGCAACGGATTTCGCACGGAAGATCTGGCCGCAGATTACCGCCGCCGCGCAGCAGCTCGGCGTGCCCGCGGTTGGGCTGCTGGCGCAGACCGCGCTGGAAACCGGCTGGGGCGCGGCAGCACCCGGCAATAATCTGTTCGGCATCAAATCCGTGGATGGCGAGAGCGGCACGACGCGGCCGACGCAGGAAATGGTGGACGGCGTACCGACGCCGCAACTGGCGAAGTTCCGCGATTACGACTCGGTTTCAGCCAGCGTTTCCGATTATGTCGGGCAGATCGCGTCGGGCTTCCAAGGCGCGATGGGCCAGGGCAGCGTGTCGGCTTTCGCACAGGCATTGCAGAATGGCGGTTATGCAACCGATACGAATTACGCCGCCAAGATCATCAGCATTTCGCAATCGCCGATAATGGCGGGCGTGCTGCAGGCGATCGGCGGCACGGATGCGGCGTCTGGTCCGGCAATCAGCGCGGCATCGAAATAATGACTTTTACGGCAAGGGTTTGAGCATGAGTGGATTGGTCGGCGCCATCAACACGGCACTTACAGGGTTGCAGGGCTTCGAGGACGGCATCACCACCGTCTCGGAAAACCTGTCCAACCAGAACACGCCGGGCTATGCGTCGGAGAGCGTTTCCCTCAGCACGGCGCAGGATACGCCCGGCCTGCCCGGCAACGGTGTGCAGAGCCCGCAGATCTCCCGCGTGGCCGATGGCTTCGCCGCCGGGATGCTGCGAAGCGCCAACAGCGCCAACGCCGCCGCCGGCACGCAATCCACGGCGCTGACCAATATTTCCAACGCGCTGCAGAATAACGGCAATGTGCAATCCGCGCTGAACCAGTTTTTCGAGGATGTCAGCAGCCTTGCGGCCAATCCGTCGCAGGTGGGCGCGCGCCAGACCGTGCTCTCGGACGCGCAAAATATCACGACCGCGTTTCAGAGCGCCTCCGCCTCGCTCACCGGCGTCGCCAGCGCGGCCAATAGCGCGCTCGGGCAGAATGTCACCGCCGCCAATAACCTGCTCGGGCAGCTTGCCAATATCAATCAGGCGCTGGTTTCCGCTCCGAACGATCCCTCGCTGCTCGACCAGCAGGAGGCGGCGCTGAACTCGCTCTCCTCCTTGCTGCCGGTGAACGTGCTGCCGCAGGGCAACGGGCAGGTGATGGTGTATTCCGGCGGGACCGTGCTGGTCGGCCAGAGCGGCGCGCAGAGTTTAACGCTGACACCGGGCACTGGCACAACGCCCCCCAGCATCACGGCGGGCAGCGCCACCGCCCCGCTCTCGCTGACCGCGTCGGATGGCACGATCGGCGCGAATTTGCAGGCCTTCCAGGCCAGCGCATCCGCACAGCAGGGGCTGGGCGCGCTGGCAACCATCGTCGCCGCCACGGTAAACACAACCCAGGCCCAGGGGCTGACGCCGAACGGGACCGAAGGCGGCCCGATTT
>Ga0116227_10005914_pt1 | contig 25254 bp, 23 predicted proteins | sample S1TSphgellanicum_FD_89693 | JGI IMG/M metagenome (GOLD analysis project Ga0116227, IMG submission 89693) | Host-associated microbial communities from peat moss isolated from Minnesota, USA - S1T2_Fb - Sphagnum magellanicum MG | ecosystem: Host-associated > Plants > Peat moss > Unclassified... | reverse complement strand
CAATTTGGTTGTCAGATTTTTTCAGTAGTAAATTGTGTGGGATATCCATACAGGTGGATGACACAGAGGTCATCAATTTTCTTCTCTCAACTGAAATTATACCTCTCTGTCTGCGCACCATGGGGATGGGAAGTGAACTTTCCAAGACTGTGAGTTAATACCCCCCCCCCCGCCCTTGTGTAGTCGTAAAGAGAATTCTCATTAACATGTCCAAACATGTGTGAGTCTGATAAATTTCTCTCAATCAATGCCATGTGTGTGAATGTCTACTGCTTGCTGCTGGGATGGAAGGAGGTTCTCCTTTTGGATGAGTGTGAACTTTGAGAGCATCCATGTCGGTAACTATTTTGCGATTCAAGTTGCACATCTAGGTTTTAGGTTGGAAAGTTCTGTTCTCTGAGGGTTTATAACTTGAGGCAGCATATCTTGTATGTTAGGCCTTGGTGTTCTTTTACACTCATGGTGGCAAAGAGGGAGCTGGGGAGTATGAACACCAAGGCCATGACTTTTGGTGGCAAAGAGGGAGTTGGGGAGTATGACCAGTTGGAGGTGGATGGCAGGTTGCCACGTTCATAGTGCAGAAGATATTGCTGGATGATGTAGGGCTGAATTACATCTGTGCAACAGCAGAGCGTTTTTTTGCTGTTGGAGCAGTGCTGGCCACAATGGTACAACTCCTAGCTGAACAGCCGTCTGTGCGCCTTCTCAAGCATATCATCCGCTGCTATCTTCGCCTTTCTGATAACCCTAGGTTAGCTCAATTCCTCCATCTCTCTCACTTTGCTTCAATACTCTTTTTGGTCATCTTGGCTGATTTAAGTGGATGAGCAGGTCCTTCTGCCATCAAAGGCTTGAGATGCTAGTCAATGCTATAAGATTGTTTCCCACATCAGGATTTATTGAGATTTCATGTGCAATATCTTAAAATGGAAGGACTGTGTGTTTTTCCCATTGGCATCTTGTGGCACAGTAACTCAGGAGCTGTGTGTAATGTCTTGCAGGGCATGTGAAGCCTTGAAAAATTGCCTTCCTGACTTTCTTCAAAATGGAACCTTCACTAACTGTCTTCGGGTAAATGCTTTTAATGCTGCTCTTGTATATTCTCATGATGGTCAAATTGTAAGTTAAAGAACCCATAAAGGTAGCAGGGCTGGTCCTTGCATAACAGAAACTTGGATCTATGTCCACTTCTGATAGGACACATGAGACTTAACGTGAATGACTGTTCTTTGCAACATGCCTGTGTTGATTCAACTTGGATCTGCTCCAGTAACTGTACTTTCCTGCAGTAAATTTATTCTTTCACGTTCTCTCCACAGACCTCTGGTGTGCTGGTGAAGCATAGTTCTCCTCTGAGAAAAGGACTTTTAGTAAATCCTTGTGTTCATGTGTGTTGGGATGGTTGCAGGAGGATCTAACAACTCGAAGATGGCTGGCACAGTTACTGATGAATGTAGGACAGATGCACCCATCACACCGTATACCCACTGGCATCCAGGGTGGCCCCCTTTCCTCCATGGATCAACTTCTGTCTGGGCAGTAGTCCGATCCCTGTATAACAATCCATTTCATCTGTGTTTTCAGGTAAAATTGGCCAGCAAATAATTATGAGCAGCAGTTGACTAAATTGCATTTAAGGCCTTGAACCACTCATTGCCATCTATTTGTTGTCTTCTGTTCACCAGAACACAACACCCAAAATGGAGATTTTTCAAAATCTCAACCATTTGTAGAGGGTGTCCAAGATATCTTTATGAGTGACACCACATGAAAAATTGGAGGACCCAACAGTCAGATAGGAGATGAATATCAGTGCATATTGATATTTCAATAGGAGAAAATTCTCATCAGACGTTACACGACCTCTCAAGGTTCAAAGACACCATCTGCACTGTTGGTATTGTGCTTGACACAATAGTAGTGTTCTGCAGATGGCCTTTGTGTCCAATTATGTACTTACATAAATATTCACAATCTCATTTCTCCCTGTGAGCCAAATCTAGGTGAGAGCAGGGAGGAATGGACTGAAATGCTTCTGTCTTCCTCTTGTACAAGGAATTGATTATCACCTCTGTGCGTCAATTGTTTGAATCTCTGTTATATGGGAGTGAAAATGTCTTCTGGGTAGTGGGTTTGGTTCTATCTTTTCCATTGTCTTCATTCACTGTAGCTGACAATTCTGCTTCTAATCTATTGAGGAATTTGCAGTCTTGGGCAGTTATCAGAGACAGGAACAGACCCCCTGCTGGTTCTTTCATGAAACCGCTGGTTCTTTTGAGGTTCTTTTGTGAAATAGCTGGAACTGGTGGTTCGTTGATTCTGCAATGCTTAGAAAATTGAAAATGAAAGTTCTCAAAAAATCAAATATTCACCCAATACTAATAGTTTGAAATTCCATGTACAACAAATTTGGGTTTTTGAAATTGAGTATGGAACGATGAATATTAATTTTAAGGTTTCTAAATTGGGAGGATTTCAGTTACAAAGTGTTGTTTATGTTGGGATTAATTACCATGTCACCTTCAAGTGCAACTTGCCAAATGTTACTATCAATTTCATCTATGATTCAAAATGTTGATTGGGATCCCAATAAACTTCAAGATGATTTTCATTATCCTTAGTAGTTGAGACCAATGCCCCAAGATCAAAATGTCTAGTTTACTTCATTCTCAACACACACCTCCTCACAAGGCTTTCGTTTTAAGAAAAACATTTTTGATAAATAGGTGTGTAAGTAACAACTTTGAAGTTTGGGTGGTTGTTTGAATCTTTAATAATACCCTTTGATTTTTCTAAAAATTTAGAAAGCAAATAACCTTTGGTTCCAAAAATTTCAGAATTTTTGGAATCAAAGAACCTCTGATTTTTTGAGAACTTTCATGACCAAAGAACCTCCTATTTTAATTTTTTTTGACACCATCAAAGAACCAACAATTTTTCATGAATCAATTGGCAAAGAACTAGCAATTTTACAGAAGGTTAAATGGGGTTGGATAATGGAAATTCTGAAATATTGATTTTGAATATGATCAATACCAAGCAACCATATAAACCAACCAATTGAATTTTCTTGCTCTGTTCTATTATTTCATTGTTATTACCAATTGTGTCCTAAGTAAACTCAAAGAGGAAATATTAATTTGTTTGGAAGTTATGCAGCTGTTGGAGATTTATTGTATTGACAAAATAATTTTTCCATGGGCCCATGTCACCAATTTAATGTCCAACTTATATCCACTTAATGAATCAGAGAGTGAATATAAAAGACAACTGTTATACTTATCATATATACATATAGACATATGAGTGCATGTTTATACCATTCATGATGAATGATTGAATGCATAAATGAAAACTTTTCAGCATGGATGAAAATGGTGACATGGAGATATTTCATATGTTATGTTGTGGTTGGATGCCAACTCAAATGGCTAAACTTGGTGGCATCATGAAACTAGATGAGTCCATATGAATGAAATTCATCATATGGATCATAACTGGATATACATGATGGATGGATGGAGTTGAATCATATTGATGAAATTAAAAATATGGATGAAACTTGGTATGACATTAACCTTGGGTATGCAAATAAATCAAGAATGAGTAAAGGAAGTGGGCCAAGATGAAGTGAGACTTGGCAAAGGCAAGGAAAGTACGACTCGCACTCAAAAGGAGAAAATACAACTCTCAACATGAATACCCACTTTTGGAACTAAGATTTTCCAAGAGTCTTGGGTGTTCAAAATTATAAAATTTGGAGGATTTCAATGCAAGGCTTTTTGATATTGCATTCAAAACCTCCTTCAACTCTTTCAAGGCTTGTCGGTATTTCAAGGTCACTCTTATGTTTACAACCCATCAAAACATTGTTCATGAATCTAACACAATATTTCATATTCCAAGCTCTTACCATTAGTTCATTCTATTGCAAATATTCCACTTAAATCACTCCTTCGCACCAAATTTTAATATTAGAAAATGTACATTGGGAAGAGGGATTGCTCACTTATGCAAAGCTTGGAGGTTGTGTTGGCCATTTCTCAATGTCAATATGAGAATGATACTCCAAGCTCAACATGTCCTTCCAACACCATGTGTATGGTATTGTTCAAGTTCCTGATTTGTTCAATAATCCATGATATAGTTTTTCTTGGGAAAATGAGCCACTTTGTTGATTTAATCGTTCTTCTAAACCTATCACTCAAAGAATTCTTTGTATGTGCAAGCAACAAATTTCATCCAATAACAGGGAAGAACATTGTGATTCACAACTTGACAAGCATCACAACTAAAAACAATGGAAGGATCATTTGGTAATATTGGCAACTTCAAATTATTTTAGGCTAGAAAAAAGGCTTTTGACAAAATCAATTGGTGCTCTTCTCCAGAGGATTGCAAGTCAAGTATTAAGTTGAATTTTTTGTGTATATATTTTTTGTGGCTACCTTGTTAGATGAAAGCTAAACATTTGTCTAAACAAGAACCACATGTTCAATAATCTAGTATCATGACCACTTGCCGAGAATTATTATATCCAATGATAAGGAAGTAATCTTCATTTGAAAATCAAGGAAACTAGTGTGGCTTGCTCCATTGGCCCATGTGTAAGTTGTTACCCAATTATTTCTCCTTTCAAAATTAACTTTTGTAATTTAATTGAATTTCTAGTGACGAAAAATAATTCAAAAATTCAATTTCTCCCACAACTTAGGTCTGAAAATTATGGAATCATCTATAAAATCATATTCACTCACTAAGGGCTTTCCAAGAACACACTCCAATTTATTTTTTTATTTTTTATTTTATCAAACTTTCTTTGACAAAATTATTCAATATGCAATAACTCTTACACCATAGGTTTAAACAATACGCAACCACCTTGATGCAACACCAAGGGCTTTCCAACAACACCAAAATTGTAGTGGGGGGTGTTATGATTTCAAAGATTTCAACATGACTAACAAAGAAAACAAACTATTTTAATTTCAATGATAATTTTTTTTTTGGAGGAATTGGTATAAAGGTAATTTTTTGGAATTTATTGTATTGTCCTCCCTAGACAATTCCAAGGACAATTCTTATTGTATGGTCATCCTTGGACATTTTAAAATTCAATTCCAATGATAATTCTTATCGTATGGTTATCTTGGGACATTTCTAAAGAAAATTCCAATTTTTTTAATTATCATATGGTTGTCCCTAAACATTTATAAAGACAATTCCAACAACAACTACCTCATTTCTTTTCTAATAACTACTTCCTTTCTTACTAATTTTCCTAATAATTAACTCCCTTTTTTCCTAATAACTACCTCCATCTTATAAATACCTCATTCCTTTTCCCTCTCCATGGATATGAAAAATAAATTGACATGTGTCTTTTCATGTTCATGAAATATATATCAATTTAAATTAAATTTGGCATTGACATAAATAATGATGAATTATTAGAAACCATAAGAAAACATAAGAAAAAAATAAAATACTTGATCATCATTGGTAGCGTGTAGCAATTTAAGAACAAATAGATAGGTAGGAAAGGAATCAATGACACACTTGAAAAAATCTCTAGTCTTTAGAAGCATTCCTAAATTCTTCAATGATAAATTTTTTTTCTTTCCCCATGCAAGTTCTCACTAAATCAAGAATGGGGATAGATTAACCATCACAAGTACTATTACGACTTCTTTCAATCTTTGATGACACCTTAACCTCTCTAGGATTTTATTAAAGACCAAGCTTGCCAATTTTGTCATTATTGAATCAAAGGTGGGCAATGGTATTGACATTTGCTGAATGAATGTCATTAAGTTACTTGCTTTCACCAAACTATGGCCAATAGCAACAAATATCCCTCTTCAAACTTGGAACTTGCCTTGAAGCTTTTGAAGTTTCAATCCTTGATCTATAGTTACAATTCTCTTATTTGCAACTAGGATGCAAACTTACACGCACAAGCATGACTTAACATGAAAAGCATTGATGATCATAATCTTGTGTCTAATTTCTTCCTCTTGAGAGCGTTATGTAGGATTGAACTTGAAGCATCAAATTGACAATTGGTATAATGTGATATGTAATTGTGACCTTGTCACAATTCCTTTATTTGCAACTAGGATGCAAATTTACACCCATGAGCATGACCTAACATGAAGAGTATTGATGATCATGATCTCATGTCTAATCTTTTCTTCTTGGGAGCCTACGTACGATTGCACTTGAAACATCAAATGGACATTTGATATAGTATGGTATGTAGTAATGAAATCTTCAAAATAAGTTCAATTGTCATAGTTCCCCCATCCTTCACCCATACCTTAGTTGGCAAAATGAGGAGATTATTCCTTTACAAGGTATGTTTAATGTCACATTGTGTTGTGTTGACCACTTAGACATGATGACATAAAGTGGTGAATGCCATATTTCCTAGGTTTAGGGTTTAGGTTTAGTCAAAGTAGCCTTTAGGTTGGTTAGTCAAATGCCTAGGTGCACAAAAAACCTCGAAGGTTTATGTAATTTACCTCCAAAATAAACAAACAAAGAGTTTGAGTTATCACAGAAAGTGTTGCACAAAAAGAAATGTTGCTTTGTCATTTGGTACAAGATCCACCTCAAACAATATAAAAACCACCAAAGTCACACACATAAAACTATTCACACAAAACATGAAGAGACTCCTAAAGACACTCTTTCCTTATAAACTCTTCAGAGTTCAAACATGAAAAAAATTAAAACCCCATTCACACTAACTACAAGAAAATAACAACCCAAAAAAAAAAAAAAAAAAAAAAAAAAAAAAAAAAATAAAAAAAAAAAAAAAAAAAAAAAAAAAAAAAAAAAAAAAAAAAAAAAAAAAAAAAAAAAAAAAAAAAAAAAAAAAAAAAAAACCCAATATTCTGCAATAAATACCTAATGACTTCTTGTTTCATGTGGGTGGCACATTAGAGTAACTCTGCCAGTGTTCAGTATGTACAGTGCAAATTGAAATTGGATGAAGAGAAGTCAATAGCAATACATATCAGTTTGGCTTGGTAAAATGGTTTTGGCCCAGCATTTTTACACAATTTGCTGAGGCTGGTAAAAGGCACAGCAAAAGCTTAACATCTTCTGTTGATTGGCTAGATAATAAGTTTGTTGGGTCCCAGGTGAGTTGCTGTTAGTAGTAGTCAGTTAACCTATTTGCAGTCCCAGTTTTAGTTATAGGGGTGGGGTTTGGAAAAAAGAATATAACTAAACTTGGATGTGAGAAATATGTTTGCAGTTTCCCATATTGAGAACCGCTGGAGACGCTTTTAGTGACATGCTGTTAATAATGTTGTATTTTAGACCACGACTTCGCCTTCGAGCCTTTAGGTTTAGGGTTAGGTTAGTTAAAGTAGCTGTTGTCTGTCAAATCCTCTATATGGTTCCCTAGGCTCTCATTGTATATTTTAACCGAATTCTTCCTGTAGCTTCCCTAAGTAAATCGTTTCTAAGGGTGTTCCCCCTATATAGCAGAACTTCCAACATGTGGGAAAAAATGATGCAGTTCTGCTGTTTCATAGATGCAGCAGAGCCTTGAAGAATGTCAGACCTACCTTTCCCATAATGTATTTCGTCATACACTAGGGTATCATTAAAAGGGATTTCAATGCATTTGCTGGAAGAAGGAAGACCCTTCCCTTGTTCCAAGATCCCAGAGAAATGAATGAAACTGACAACCCCTCAAACGATGAAAAACCAAAACTCAATAATAGGACTATTTGTGCTGCAAACAATCCAGGTTGCTTAGAATCTGATGCAGCATTTTGATCCCTTCAATGATTATGTGAAGCTTGCCAATGGGTCCTTGATCAGCGTGCCCAATTCCCTCACCACCAACTCTGTCTGTAGCATATCATTTGCCTCATCCTCAGTGCCTTGCAAACTCTCCCATAGATTAACCTTCACCACAAATGACAACCAACAACAGTGCATCTCAGAGAGAGGGACTTGCAAAGCATATTAGTCTGTTCATGTGCATTAATTCCACGATTAAGAATCCAAACTCTGTTGCTTTTCTAAAGATCAATTATGGTTATGTTCAGTGCATACAAGCAAGCAGGTATCCACTAAACTGCACCTAGTTTTTGTAGTTTTCAGCTTAAGAAAGCTGATGTAGTACCTGGCAAAGACCAACATTGATGCACTGATCAAGCTCCTCAGTCTCACCCAAGATTCGGAAGTGTATGCATGCTGTCTGTTCTGAGCTGAACATCCTTGCCATGGCATCTTGCGCATCCTTATCCAGTGAAATGTCCAGCAAGAATGCTGCAATTGACACCCAAATCCATGAAGAACTCACAAGATAGCAAACCCATTGGAGCTTTTTCGACAATGCATTGAACTCGTACAAACATGCAGAGCAACTGGGACTGATGATGAAAGACAAAATTTCAGTATCTATGTACCTCGTGTGAACAAGTAGAGAATTCTTGGGGTAGAAGGGACTGATGGTGTGCGCTGTTTAGATGGGCTGCAGAAATCAGGCAAAAACTCAAAGAGGACAAAAATGCACTGCACATTTGCTTGCATGAGAGGTGTATCAAGCTGCAAGCTGTGCACAGTGATTAACAAATGACTGCATGATGATGGAATTGTTTTACTTGTTGGCTCCAGTACTGCAATTTTTGGCTTGTGGTTCTCTGACTTCCTGCTTGTCTCTAGCTCCTGGATTTGTCTTCCATCAGAACTCTGGTTGCCAATCTGTATGACACAGCAGGCAGCAGCATGCAGGTGCAAAGTTGGCCCACAGTTCTTTGCTTTGGGAAAACATTCGGATATGATCATCTCAGTATTTTGAGAAAGTTCTGACATCTGTTGACAACAATAGTGAGTTCCCTGAGCCATCTTCAATGCTGCACAAACTTATGCTGCAAGTGTTAATCCAGTTGGGGCAGTAGTTCACTGTGCTGCACCTGTTTTGGACTAGAGGTTCTCTTTGTCATATTCCCTCATCCTGCTATCTGTTCCATATTCCAAGGTTGAATGCCACATCCTTGTGAGAAGAAATCCACATTTGATGCCATCCATGGTTGTTATTTCTCATGCATGCTATGTGAGAATCATAAGGAGCTCTTAGGAGGAAGATCATGCTGACTAACAGACTTCCTCATGCATCAATTTGCTGCATCCCAATGTCAGAGTGACTATCAGACTCTCAAAGTCTGTTCAGTCCTTGAGATGATAGTTCAGAGCTCACTCATTGCCAATGTTCAGTAATTTGTCTGTAATTTGCAAGATTCTAAGATGGGGTGAAGAGCATATGAGGAATACTTCACATTCTAGTCTATCTCACCACAATGGCTGTTGTATATAGAAGAGTCAAGAAATGTGGCAGGAAGGTAGACCTGGTAATTCTCCACATGGATATTGTCCACCTTGCTGCAGTTTGTCATTCAGCTCCTCTAGCTTCTGCCACCTCCTCCAGACCCAACCTTCAGATTGTCAATCTGGATGAGTTGATCCCTATTGGTGAAACTCTTAAGGAGGGGTTTGATGGGCAATGGATTTGACACAGCCTGACAGCATTTGACAGCAATATGACTGATTTTATCTATCTGCATTGGAGAGAAGGAATCAGGATTTGAAGGGAGTGTCACCTTCTGGTACTCCTTATTGGTTGCCATTTCTTGTTGGAGCTTAGTTTTGAAGGCCTCAAGCTCTTCAACCTGCAGGTTCAACCAGGCAATAGCAATGAAACTATGTGATTTCAATTGTTATGAGCTTCACAGAGACATGTTTCTTGCAATTTACAGATGGTGAACTGAATGGATTGGTGAAGATAGGTGTCACCTGGAGACTGAAACTGTTCGTGGTGGCTATGGCAGCATCTAGATCAGCTTGCATCTTCAAGCTGCATTCTTCTGCCTGCTCATTTCAAAACCAGTCAACCTCATTGTAGGATCACAGCTTGCTGAAACTTCCAGAGCTACGTGATGGTGAAAATCTCCACTTCCTTTTTGTGAATCATATCAGAGATTTTCTTTCTCAAGAGGTAATTGATAACTGCATTCACAGTGATGATTCTTGTGCTGTCTGCTGTAATTAGTGCTACCAGGTTAAAGGGTTCACGATCTTTGTCAATCTGGAGACATATTCAATGACTCCAAACTACAAAACTCACCACCTGACGAGTGATGCATCACACTGCAAACTACAGAGAGGATGGAGGGATTCAACAGCAAGCTGCTGTACACTTCAGAACTCTTTGAATACATTTTAAAAATGAAGACAAAAGAGTCCTTGTAGTGTAGAACTTGCAGATCTACCGAAGCATAATGAGATTCTCCTTCATATCCTAAGCTTATTATTGTATTCTCTGTCATTGAGCAAGTTCAATTCTTGACTCCCAATCCAAGTCTTCTGCAAAGCACTTTGTCATTGGGTGTTTTTGCAGACTTGGGCAGAAATTTGTATTGGTCCTCCTGGGAGTTTCATATCACATATCCTGTAGGAGGAGGAGGATGGGGAGGAGGAGGAGGAGGGGAAGAGCCAGTTACTGTGGCCACAGCTTCTGAAGTGCTGTTTTCAGCAAGTTTCCGTAACTTCCTCTCCTCTGCAAGCTCAAGTCGCAGTGCTTTCATCTCAGAAAGATGTGAACTTGAGGTAATCAGAGTAGTACTCACCAGCTCTGCATTCTCACTCTCCAACTGTACAAGCAATTGATCCAAAAATTCTTCCTCATTTCAGAAATCGATTCCTGAATCAGTCTTTGCATGCGTAGAATCTCATTTGTTATGAACACCATCAGCATGCAACTTCCTGTTGCACATACCTGGAGGTTGTGTTGGCGTGCTTGCTGGAGCAAAGACTCTGTTTGTTGATGAGAAGAAACCTCTGCAATCAGGCGCCTCTCTGCTGTTTCCAATTGTAATGTTTTTCGCCTTTCCTGCACAATCCATGTCTCAGAAAACTCCTCAAATTTTGCAGTTTTGAACAAGGAAGAAAGGTACAGCGTTCTTCCCAAGATGGATTTACAAGCATTCTGAGTTTCATGAACAATCAATCACCCCTCAGACAAGGTGAGGAGGGGTTTTGGAAACCTCATTCAGCTCACGGTAAGTCTCTTGCAGCTTGCGCAAGTTATTATCATGGTTGGTCTTCAGAGTCTGCAGCTCATCCATGGACTTCTCATACCTCTTCTTCAAGGTTTCAAGCCGCTGCCATGTCTCCAGCATCTGGGTGGTTACAAACTGAGCTGATGGTCCCTTTGCACCTTCCAGGTTTTGCTTGAGGAGACATTCCTCAATTTCATCATCTTTCAAGCTTTGTGCAACTGGATTGCTGGACACCATGCTTTTATCTGTGGCATCCCTAACCTACAACATCTTCCATCAGGTAGTGTGTGGGTTCTCCTATGCTTGAATCAAATCATGCAGGATGAACTTCACCGAGCTTCTTATGTACAATTATCAAGTGTGATGCAAATTGAAATATGACAGCTTGGCCTCTACATTGGAAATCAGAATTTTGTTGCAGTCTAAATGTACCTCATGGGTTGGGCCTCCTGCAAGAGGAGGAACCTCAAGGGTTTGCAGTTGTTGCAAGTCAGCTGCTGGCAGTTGCACAAGGCTAGCAATCTGGAACTGAAGCTTGTGGTTCTCTTCCTCCAGTTTGCTTACTTGGTTGTGCAGATCCTGCACATGGTAAGCAATGGAACATGTCATGGGGAAGCTTTGAAGGCCAAGGGGAAACTGTTGTCTGAACTTGAGGAATTTGAATGGGGGATCAAGGCAATGGGATTGATCAATGGAGATATACTCTTTCAAATTGGCGATCACGGAAACAAAGAGGCTTCTCACTACGGCTTGCACGAATTGTGACTTCCAGTCTTCTCTTGAGGCCTTGAATCTCACTCTTGTAAACCCTGCTGTTCTCCAATGCTCTTTGAACTTCTCGCTGACGCTCTCTCAGATTCTCCTCCAGCTCATGTATCCTCTACACAGATTCTCCACAAAAATGGCAACAATCCAAAACCTTAAGTAGACCAGACAAAATTGCACTACAAATACAATGAGCTATGATGCTTGAGGTCATCAGCATTCATGGGATGAATCATCGGTGATGGTGCAAGTCACACTCACCTGCTCAGCCCAATACTGCTGAGTGATAGCAGCAATTGCATCAGTCTTCTGTTTGCAGGGCTTCAAGTTCTGCTGCAAGTTGTCTCTCATCTTCCGCCTCGCTGCTTCCTCTGCCCGACACAGTCTTGCTGTCAACCTGACATTTGCAGACAGTTACACCAGTCTCCACATAAGGAATACTAGTAGCTTTTCTTGCACATTGTTGCTCAGGAATTTGTGAAATTATGAAGAGCAAGATTTCACAATTCAAGGCTCAAAGTTTGCAAATTTACAGCTTGTGCATCTCATCTCTCTGTGTAGCTTCTCTTCGGAGACGGAAAACCTCAGCCTGGAGTTCCAGAAACCTATCCTCTGACATAGCACCTCCTTCAATGACTGCACGCCGAGCTTGCTGTATACTTGTAGAATATGGATAGGGGTCAGCCACTGATACAGATCCAAAGATGCTTTCACTTTGTGTTGTTCCTCCTCCACGTGATTTAGATTGCAACCCATTTGATGTAGAAGATGACAATGGCTTTTGTTGGAAACCTTGATTCAAGCTCTCGCATTCTTCGAACATTTCTCTCTGGACTGCTGCATAGATGGCTCTTGCTGATGCCAAGCTTTTACAATGTGCAATTGAGCTTGCAGTTGGCTTCTCACTCAATGTTTCCATCAATGTGGTATGTCTGGAGGTTTCTGCTTCGGATCCATCTTCTGCAAACGATGCAACAATAGCAGCACGATTGTTGTGGGACTCTGTTCTCAATTCTTCCTTGAGAGGACGAATTAGTTACTAAGTGACTACAAGCTGGCAAGCAGCAGATTGTCTTTCTGCCCTATGAGTCTAAGCAGAAACAACACATTCTATGAAAGCATAAATTGCATTTTGTGGGACTGACATGTTTATCTCTATTAGATTGGTGAGCTTGCAAGAGCTTGCAACATGGATTGCCGATCTGTGGTACAAAGACAATAAGGAGAGATTTATAAAGAAGCTGCAAAGGCACCTGAATGGAGAGGGTCGTCATCGAGGTCGTCATCATAGGACATGGTCAAGAGGTGAATTTCTCTCCAATTGAGCCTTGGGAAGAGGGCTTGCTGTGCGTCAAGTGCGATCTTTTTCCGGGCCGAGCTTGAAGAGCGTTAGGTTTTCAAGGATTCCCTGCAACAAAACAGAAGCAGCAGCAGAAGCAGAAGAACACGAGAGAACTCATCGGTTGAAGGGAAGAGAGGCGACCCTAGTGGTCCGTCTCAACATACTGCGTGGCTCCCCCGCCCCCCTAACTAACTGTCAAGCAAACAAACTATAACGGACTGGTTTTTGTCGTGCACCTTCTGAAGATCAATGGAGACATGTTTTGTTCTTGTTCGTGGCTAAGATCCCTCGCGTCTGCTCCTAAGCATGTTGCCGATTTCATGTTTGAGCAATAGCGGTGAATTGTCTGGTACCAGATTTTGTCGGCTCTTGTCTCTCCTAGACCTTCCCGCAACCATCCTGCAAGGCAGACATCTGATACGCCACTGAAATCAGTAAGATGCTTGGAACTTCCAAGAGTGCCGATGTTGATTCGTCGATTTTGCAACCGTGGAAGGATGCGATCATGACAAACAAGACTACCGATTCCTATTGCTGCCAATTTTCACTCACCTACCTCTGCAGCATGCCTTCGATTTGGCGCATAATTAATCTGCTCACCACGAGAATCAGGACAAAAGCTTTCCTTTCTATCCAAGCTTTCCACTTGCAGGATTGCTTTGCTTTCATGCTTGTAACCGGCCTGTTTGAACAAGCGGAGAGCACTGCTTCGTCAAGGAAGCAAATGAGCTGCGTCCGCTTGACTATGACGATTGGCATTCTGCGTCCGCCCGCGCACCTAGTGGCATAAACCACTAAGAAGATAGAGATCTTCCACGATCCTCTGCAGATTGACAAGAGAAAGGAAACATGGAAGCAATGTCTCTTCTTCTTCGAGAATCCAGAGACCGTTTCTCGTCGCATGATCACCACGACCTCCTGTCTCCTGCTGTTGCAGAGGTCCATAGATCTCAATTCCAGCAGCAAAACAGCAACCTCACAGATCACCCCTGTTGTCTTCTGCTTAACTGCGTCTTCTTCTGAGAGAATCCAGAGATCATTCCTCGTAGCATGATCACCGCACGTCCTTCTGGCTCCTACTGTTGTGCAGAGGTCCATAGATCTCGATTCCAGCACCAAAACAGATCACAGCCCCGCAGAGCAATGCACTATCGCCGCTGATGTTTCTGCTTAACTGCTTCTCTTCTTCTTCGTCCTGTCCTCTTTGTGATACATCGTCTAAGTACTCTAGTGCTGTTGCATTCTTCTCAATAACTTAGCTCGGCAATGCAAAATCCTGCTCCGAAAGCAAAAGATTCACACATTACCAACAGCAAAGTTGTGAATTGATTCTAGAGAAAACTTGAGAAACAATTCAAGACCTGTGCAAGATGGGAGAACATGATGATTGATGTCCTCCACCCGATTGTTCAATGGTGCAAGACTTAACTTCCTTCCTTGCTTCCTTCGATTGTGAGTATGAATGACAGTTGGTTCCTCTCTTCATGAATTGTGAATCCAAAACTCTTTCAAGGAGAAAATTACAAACCAAATTCTCTTCCATTTGAAGCTTGGATCGCAACAACTTACTTTCTAATTGCTTCTTTGTCTTTGATCTTTGCTGTTTCTTCCACAATCTCAGGCGCTTGCAGCTACTTCGTCTTTGATCTGTGCTGTTTCTTCAACAATCTCAGGCGCGTGCAGCTGCTGTTTCTTCGATCGAGTTTGCTATTTCTTCCACAATTTCAGGCGCTTGCAGCTGCTTCCTCTTTGATCTTTGCTGTTTCTTCAACAATGTCAGGGCGCTTGAAGCTGCTTCTTATTTTGATATTTGCTGTTTCTTCCACAATCTCAGGCGCTTGAACCTGCTTCTTCTGTGATATTTGGTGTTTCTTCGACAATCTCAAAGCGCTTGCAGCTGCTTCCTGTTGGATCTTTGCTGTTTCTTCAACAATATGAGGCGCTTGAAGCTTCAAATTTCGTCAATTTCACTTTTGAATCCATGGCTGTTCTTCTCGCTTACACTCCTCGATGCCAGATCGGGTCAAGTAAGCACTGCATTGATACATCTTAGATTGAAAAATTATTTGAATGAAGAATTGACACAAGGTCATTGCATTAAGAAACAGAACCGCCGCACACCCCCAACGGCCAGGGGAGAAAACCCGGCCCCAGCACGCATCTTATTAGAATTTTGTCCTAATTTCACACCTACTACGGTTCTCGTTGTCTTCCCAGCTCCCATCCCCTGCATACATTAATAACGAGACAACACAATTCCACAAAGATCTCACCCTAAGACAACATTTTCCATGGGGTTGATTGAAGATACATGTCTTTGGGCCTCCTTTCACCCCCTAACCCTTCTTTAAGTGGTATCCGTAAAGTAAGGAAATTTTATTAAATCTCCGTATGAAATGCTGAACCTTAGCATTTTATGCAAAAGATTCGAGCATAAAGTAAAGAAATTTTATTAAATCTCAGTAAAAAATGCTGAACCTTAGCATTTAATGCAGAAGGTTCGAGTGTAAAGTAAGGAAATTTTATTAAATCTCAGTATGAAATGCTGAACCTTAGCATTTAATGCAGAAGGTTCGAGCATAAAGTAAAGAAATTTTATTAAATCTCAGTATGAAATGCTGAAACTTAGCATTTTATGCAGAAGATTCAAGCATGAAGTAAGGAAATTTTATTAAATCTCAGTATGAAATGCTGAAACTTAGCATTTTATGCAGAAGATTCGAGCATAAATTAAGGAAATTTTATTAAATCTCAGTATGAAATGCTGAACCTTAGCATTTAATGCAGAAGATTTGAGCATAAAGTAAAGAAATTTTATTAAATCTCAGTATGAAATGCTGAACCTTGTCACATCTCTTATAACCCAAATTCAAGAATTCTGCTTTCCAGATTCTCATTCACTTGCAATTAATCACATAATTGGTGGTTAGTTCCAAATAAATTGTAAATATAACATGACGAGAATCGAAGGTGGTAGAATTTCTTACTTTGATTACACCATGGTTATAAGCTCAACACCAACTTTCTCTTGCCAAAACCTCTTTTTTTTTTTTTTTTTTTTTTTTTTTTGTATTGGGTTTCTTAGTTAGAATACAAAATCAACACAAAATGTTTTTGAGAATTGAAACTACAACAAGGCTTCCACAAGTGGGACTCTTTGGAAAAACCATTATGAAGGTTTACAAAGAATACTAGACAACACATATCTTATTAAGGCCTACCAAAATATTGTCTACAATAATGTAACTTGAATGGGAAACTTCGACCCCAAAAAAAGAAAAATTATATATTTTGCATTGAAGCATTTTTTCAAATGTTGTGTCTCATTTCAGAAATCACTTATTTTGATTTTTTATATTTATGTTAAATGTAATGTCAACAATGTAAGCGATAACAAATAAGTCATATGATGATTGATTAGGTTACTACATTACATTTTCATAAATGTAGTTCAAATGATCAATATTCATCAATTCACTTATCTTTAATTTTTAATTTTCACAAAGCATTATATCAAGAGGGATTTTTAATCATACAAAATACATGGCATATATGTGTTAGTAGGGTGTAATGATGTTAAAATCCAATGGTTCAAATTCATATGGAAATATTGGAGAACTTTTTTTTTTCGAACCTTTTATTAACATGAATATTGATGAAATTTATATCCTTGTGTTGTAGATTTGTTTCATATAGTATTTTCATTGCAATATCCATGTGTTATGATCCTAATCATGTTGCATTGTCCGTAAGTGTCCTTCCATCATTTTAAAGTATTAATAATCTTTCATGTCAATATTGATTTTCATTATTTGATTGTACAAATGTTGAATAATCAATGTTTTTATCCATTTTATTCATGTGAAATTATTCTTTTTTATGTTTAAGGGATGTGTTTTCAATACATGTGATTGCATTGGATTTGGTTTTTGGAATCATGGACTATTTTTTTCTTTTTTTCCAAAAAAAATTTGTGCAAGCATGTATTTCATTATATCTTTCTGAAAATTGATGTTTTGAATATCTCATAGGATTACAAGCCTTTTAATTGATCATAAATGAGAAAGAATCACATATATGTTGTGCATTGTAAATGCCATGTGATTTTGAATAAATCAATAATAAGCTTGTCAAAAGTTTGATCTTGTCCTTTGTAATCTATCAAATAAAAACTTAAATTTATTGAAATTTATCACATTTCATAGAATTTTTAAAAATATTTTCAAGTCAATTCATATCGTATTGATAATTGAAATTTCAAGAATTAATAGGGGCCATAGGAATGATGTTTTTGGGAAAATCATCAAGATTTATGTCACTTAAATCATGGTAATTACTAATAAACATGTTAAAATTTATAGCTACAAATAAATGAAGGTCTATGAAAGTTGAATTTTTGGTTGTACAAAATCATCTATCACAATTTCATGAACTATTTATAAGCCCAAATTTAATATATGAATTTTCTATGAACATGACCTTCAACCCTTTGTATAATTTCAAAGAATGAATACAAATTATTGGTATTAGAGTTTGAAACAAATCGCCTTATGTTGAATTGTACATCTACACATAAAGGTTTGTTTGTATATGTATCCTTAGCAAGAATTATATAACATAAACAACTTTTCTTTTTTGAATTATATTCAATCATGTTTTTAAATTTGTTTTGAGGAACAATGTATGTAGCTTTATCTTAAGGGTGTTCAAGCAAATTAAACTCTACATTTATTAGAAATTAGGGTTTGAATAATGAAAAATCATCTTTAGTAACCTTATTCTATCTTAGATTATTAAGCAATTGAGCATATTGAATGCCTTTCTTTTGTCACATTTGTTGTGTCAAAATAATTTTATTTGATTGTATGTACTTTTCCCATACTCTTGCCAATAAAAAATGTTTTGTGCTTGTTTTGTAAAAGACAATGTAAGTTTAATATTAGTTGTATACAAAGGTGTGTCACTTATAAATGGAAGCTGTATAAAGTTTCCTAAGAACATAATATGTAATCCACCAAAAGGTTGAAGTGGTGAAGATTTTGACTTTTGTAATTTGGGATGCATTTCTACCAACATGGTACAACCCACCATTGACATTTCATCAATAATCAAATAGTGATTTTTTTAATCAATTTTTACTTATAAATAAATAAATTGAGAATTTACATTTTGATCAATTGACAAATCTATCAAAGAATTGTAGATTCACCTATTTACAAAGTTGCACTTGCAATGAAAGTTGAAACTTTAACATGTCATGTAAATGATTTTATTTAAAATATTCATTTATAACTTTGATTATTGACTTTTTCTTACTTGACTTTGATTACTTGATTTTTTCCTATTACAACCACCTATATAAAATACTTTTGTTCTTGAAGAATACCACATAGTTGGTAAATAATGAATTCATCAAATGTTTAATTTGTAAATTTTTTAGTTTGAACAGAAGAAAAATTTCATTTCTAATTGAATTATGAATATTGGTTAACCTTGGTGGAAGAGGATTATGAATATTAGTGACAATGTCAAAACAACATCTTCACCCTTCCATTGATTAAAAAGGTTAACATTTTCATCATTGCAAAATTGAATGAATATCTTGTTGATCCATATATTCATTCATTTGGGTCACAATTAAGAATATTTTGACTTATGATATTGTCCAAATACTTTAATAGACCGTTTTGAAATTGTTCATTATCTCTTAATTTTTTTACAAGTTCATTTGGATTTGGGGCATTTGCATTCCATAATAATATATGCATACATAATGAACCATTCAGAGTTTTTTCATGACAACCATAGTAGGTTTGAACAATGTTTTCCAAAATTTCACAATTATTTTTAAAATTAATTTCATTTGGTTTTTTATTAACACATAACAAATAAATAAAAATTGCATCCACCAAAATATGAGCAAAAATAGCTTGTGCCTTTGGATTCATGATTGTTAGTTTAATTGTATCTTTAAAGCTATTTGGTAAATGTTCTTCAAAGAATACATCAAGATCTTTATTTTTTCCACTTAGTGAACAAAAAAAGTCGATCATGCACATATGCAAGATTAAGTTATATATATATATGTCATGCTAGAAAAATGTATCATATTGAAATTTTTTTCTCTTTGCATAATTTGACTATTTGCAAAAGCTAATACATGTCTACTAATGTTTTAGTGTGATGTAATAAACTTCTTATATTTGGTTTGTTCAATGCCAAATTTGGATTGCCAATGGCATCATTAAAATCAATTGATCAAATTTTATTCAAAAGTTGAAATTTTTTCACAAATAATGATCTTGACACAATTAACAAGTTTGCAAATCAACAAATTTGTCTATGTTCAATGCTATTAAACATGGGGGGGGAAAATGGTGTATAGAAAACCCATGATCTTCATCCTCTAAATTCATTAAATATCTCACTTTAGATTCTATAAAAAATTTCACCTTCCATAATGATTTTTCAAGAATACCTAATCCATATGGAAATAATGTAGGAAACATCCATACTAAAAAAAATTGGGTTACTATATTCATTGACCATTTTCAATCCATGGGTATATGACAAATAATTTCTTAATTAAAGTTACATATAACATTAGACATCATTTTTTTATTGGAAATATTATTTCCACTAAAATCAACAAGTTTTGAATTTTCAATCATGGGTAAATAATTTTTAAAAATTCATTTCCTACTTCAATTTCAAATTTACTACATATATACAAATCAAAAAAAATTCAATGTTCAATATTGGTTTGATGTAACATCTTTAAACTTTAAAATGCATCTTATTATTGTGGTTGGGATATCATGATTAAATAGCTATTTATTGAATTTGAAATCAATAGTTGTGCATTTATATCTTTAATGCCAGTTATTTTAAAACCAAATTAAACATGTTAAGATTGCAAACTTACAAACATACAATAATTCACAACCTTTCACAATATATAAACTAGGGTGTTTATTCCCAATGAAATATATTACAATTGCAAATTTTGATAATACCTCTAATGTTGTAAGTAATTTTTTTATCAATTCAATTCCAAGTAATCTTATTAAGTGCATGGACAAGAAAGTTGGTTTCTTAATATATGTGATAATTTCTAAGCAACTAGAGGAGGCATGGCCAATTGATGTGGTTTGAAGTATTGTCCTAAGTTACATTGTGATGAAGATTGGGTTTTAAATGTGAAATGACAACCTACTTGAAAATAATGGTATTTGGTCAAGTGAATATCATTGTCATGTTATTTTAATGCTCAAGTTACATGTTTTACATTAAAAAAAGCCTTTTAATTCTAGGTAGATGTGATGTGTGTCTTCATACAATTGACTTGGAACATAATTTTCATTATTATTCACATGTTGAAAACATTTGAGTTTTAATATATATTTGAAATATTTAAATTTCAAATTTTCTTCAATTTTAATTCTTACAATATTAATTGAAGTTCTTTCAACTACACACCAAAAAATGATAAAATTAAAATGTTTTATTTTGCATGTATTCATCAAAAAAATTCAAGCATTTTTTTGGGATATTCTCATTGATGCATCAAGGAAATATGTTATTTATTTTATTATCATCATCATTTTCATCATCATAATATGATGATTATCATTGGGCATTTTAAAACTATCATTATTATCATTGTCATTACTTTCATGACCATCATATATTATCACCATGAATTTATAATTGTCATTACTACTATTGTCATGATCATAATCATCTAGGTGTTTCTCCTTAAAATAAGTTTGATGTCTATGTTCAATTATTCTTTGATTGTTTTTTGTAAATTTTTCAGTTTTTTCTATATTTTTCTTATTTCACTTCTTTCTTTACTTCACATTGATATTGATTTGTTAATATTTTTTCCCTTATGAATTTATCTTCTCTTTTGAATAATTGTTCCTTTATTTTTGGAATAGTTTTGACCATTTGTTATTGACCTAGATGACTTACATTTGACCATATTAACATTAATGTTGTATTGAATGTTCATTTGCTTCACTTTTCATTGGCATGTGAAAAGCAAGATTCTACACAATTGTTTTTTGTATCCATTTAAAAATATTGGTCATGTGGCTAAAACTAAATTTCAAATTTTATTCAAGTGGCTACTTTCCAAATTTTCACTTCCAATAGATTACAAACCTTAATTGGGTATAAGAAAGAAATCATGGAGCATAGGCTACAAAGAAAAATTTCATGTAGTTCATGTGGTTACACATAAAATATTGATTTATTTCATGGCTATTAGTTTGAGATTCATTATAATGAATTGGAAAAAATTTCAATTATGCAGTTAACATTAAAATTAATCACAAATCTTAAGGTTGAATTGATGCATTGAGAAACTTGGATGTAGGATAGTGTATCATCAACCAATATTTGCATCAAAATGCAAAAGAATAGTGAACAAATCACTTTTCCATCAAATGAGTTTCTCCATAGACACATTTCATTTTGAGTAGTAACATAGGTCCACATTCAATTTTCAAATAGTAATTATGCTCCTCATAATAGAAAATAGGCGAGATGGAATGATTAAGTTTTGCACTTTCTTTTGGTAATACCTTTTATGGCAATTGAACTTTGCAACCAAGACTAGTTTTGGCTAATCACATCTTGTCCCATAAATCAAACACCCGCCACGTTCTATTACATCCCCACTTGAACATGCATTGACAATCAAAATCACAACTCCTATGAGATTTCAACAACATAGCAACTCATGAACTTAGTTTTAAATTAAATTTTAGAGGAACCTCAAATGTCATTTTCATGATTCCTTGAAGCATTCTAGGAATGATAATATATTACATTGTAGGAAAAATTATCAAGCTCAAAGAAATTATGGGAATTTACATTCTCACAACCATTGGAAAGGTGTTAGATTACAATTTTTTACATAGCTTTGATTCATGAAATTGAAGGTGGAAAACATCCTTTCATCTACCACACTTTCAATGACCTAAATAATTGCAATCTTGGCCAACTTGAATATTTTGAAAACACATTCTTAAGGTGAGCATTTCCAACAAACTATTGCCATAACATTGGTTAGGATGATGAGGTGGGGAGGTTCCAAGGCAACAACAACATTGGTTTTCATGGCTACCTTAAAGAAATGCACTTGCAAATCAAACACTCATCTAAATAAGATGTATGGGAATTGGACATCAAATTTTCATCCATAGTAGTAATGTGCCTTTATGAGATTGATGTGCTTCATAAAGCTTTCCTCACATTCATTTTTGAAATCAATATTGGGGATAGACCAATCCCATGACATCCATTAAATAAGAAGTTGGAAATCAATTGTTCAACTCTTCAATGAATGCCTTGGCTACCATTGTAGGACAACCACACAACTTCATAACAATAAGTGGATCCATTAAAAATTGAAAAAAACATTACTTGGAAAAAATGATCACTTTAAAAAGTTTAATTGTTTAATTACACATGCATATCCTTGCAAGAAGCTTTTGTATTAGCCACCAATTGAAAAAAATTCTCACAAGTTATAAAAACAATTTGTTAAAGGGCTCGGTCATTGGCCATTACATGGTAAAAGCTTGTCCCACATTGAAATTGCAAATTTTGGACATTGTTAAGGTTATTGAGATGAGCAAACCCATCCTTGGGTGGTACCATTAAGAACCAACTCAAGCATTGGTTAAAGAACCAAAAACAATCAAATCATTTTTTTAGGCCTTTTTCATTAAACGTTTTCACAACTATAAATGATTATTTTTTCATGTTTATCCATCACATGTTCTCATATATAGCTTGAAATTTATTTGGGAATTTAAAAAATTGGAAAATTGGAAAATTTTACATTCTTAATTAAAATGACCCTTTAAAAAATTGATAGCCCTAATTTTCGAAATTCATAACTAAATTATTTAATCAATTAATTTTCAAATAAAAGCCTAAAAATATAATGACTTCCAAATTACCTTAGGAAAAAAATTCACAAGAAAAAATTCAAATCATGTTTCAAATTTGTGTTCCTAATTAAAAAGTTCAAAGAAAAAATCAACATCATGTTTTTGAAATTTTTTTAAAATGCAATGATCATCAAAATACACAATATTCTTGATATTATTTAGATTTCAAAATCTATGGAACCTAATAAATGTATGCATGAAAGAAAATTTATAAAAATGTTCATTTAAGTGTTTCCTATGATTTTTTTAAGTTTGATGGGTTTAAGAAAATCAAGGTGTGATGTTTTTAGTGGTACCACCCATGGACTAGCTTATTTAGATCAAATTGTGACCCATGTGAAGGACATTCAACCATGCTAGCCAACTTCTATGTCTCGCATCTTTCAAAACATATCACCTTAATATACTTTCTACAGGTCATGATAAAGTGTGTAAAAAGAGATTTGGCAAACTTTGATGGCCCTAATGTATTCACATAAATAAGTGTCCCTCTTTTGCAAAAACTTGATGAATTAATGCATTGATCCTAATACGGGTATTAATCATGCAAGGTTGAGCAAAATGGCCACATCACATAACAAATCAAAGTTAATTTGGGCTTGAGAAATTTCATTTGTGTATTTCTTACCATCCTTGTAAGCAAAGTTTTGTATTGAGCAAATTTTCATTTTGTTGGACTAAGCATGGAAATCCAACACGTCTTGATGTATTTTAATATCTTGTTGCCTTTTATGTCCATCAACTTTGAAATCTTGACAAACTTGTGATGACATTTTTAACTATGGGATAAGAAATAAAATTTTTGCAACAAATTTCAATTTTGACGTCACAAACAAGTGGGTGAAGGTATGGATAACAAGATTCATAAAGTCATGTGGCATACAATGTATGCCTTCCATGTGTGGTGAAAACATTTCTTTGATCCTTGTTGTTACACCCATTTGTCTTTGTCCATTGTTGTGTCCAAATAATGGCTATGTGAATACATGTGGATCTCATGACCTAGAGTTTTGAAATCCCCAACACCAAAACATACAAGAAATTTAATATGAAATCATTAATAAGTTGATGAACTAATAACCACATCATTTTTGTTTCCACCTTTTTGAACACAAGCCTTTCAAAGAACAAAGTGTTACAAAATTGAATTGATCACTCTCTTACTATTTGTTACAAAAAAAAATAAAATTTAGTCCCACCTTTTCAACTAAAGAGCCTTTTGAACAACACAAACTTTGAATTGATTGTTATTTTACAAGTTGTTATAAGGGAAAAATAGGTTATGAAACTCATGTGCATCGTAGAAGCTCCATTGGCACCAAAGGACATTGAGAGCTTTTTTACAATTTGTTTTTTCAACAACCCACCTTTTTCCATAAGTGATCCCATGATTAAAGTAGTTAAACTTGTAGGTATACTCCAACATTTAATCACATATTCTAACAAAATAAAAATGAATTGAAATATATCTTGAACAATGTAACAATGTTCCGAAATCCATGAAGTGTTGTCTACAACAATAACTTCATCATAATACAAAAAAGATATGGGGCATTAGAAATCACTTGTTTTATTTTACTTAGTGCCTCGGGTGACAGCATATTAAGGGGGGCCAAGATTGTTATCACATTATATATTTTTTCAAGGGTTCCATGTTTGAACTTCAATCATGTCATTATTATGAAGGATTTTCAAATGTTTTTGCATATTATGGTAAATCAAAACCCAAAGAGGTCAAATGCCAAAGAACTTTCATTTTAAAAATTTCATATGATGTGATATTAAAATATACTTGTGCCAAAAAAAATACATCACATTGTACTAAAAAATGAAAATATGCTCAAGAAATGATTGAAATGATTTTTTAATTTTTATGAAATTTGTAACATCTATTAACATTGTCCAATTTGAAATTGAACATTTTTCTTGGCAAAACATTCTCAACATTTCAATAGACTAAGATGTGAATCACCATTGATTACACATTTTCATCACTAAACCATTTTCAATTGTGTAATATATCACATTAATTTTTGAATGCAGTGAAAACTGTAACATTCTAACAAGATTTTGTGTACACCATAGTGTGCAACCACCT
>Ga0116227_10005913_pt1 | contig 25254 bp, 16 predicted proteins | sample S1TSphgellanicum_FD_89693 | JGI IMG/M metagenome (GOLD analysis project Ga0116227, IMG submission 89693) | Host-associated microbial communities from peat moss isolated from Minnesota, USA - S1T2_Fb - Sphagnum magellanicum MG | ecosystem: Host-associated > Plants > Peat moss > Unclassified... | reverse complement strand
TGGTTGGTTTTTGGATGCAGATTCACATGAGCTAAGCTAGTCCCTCTTCCTAGTCTAATCCCGGGGCTCCCAACTCGACCCTCTACCCCTTTCTAGAGTTGGAAGCCGGGAGCGTGCTACCAAATTTAACTTTCCGCAACTTGACTTTGTGAAACCCTCAAGTGGGTTTCACCCCGTGACTTGGGAGCGCGTCACAAAGGGCATGAGGAATTATACACCCAAGCTAAAAAGCTCTTGGAATATGTTCAAAAATGGTATGAAAAACATGTCAATAAAACATGAAGGCATGTGGAATTTGAGGTTGGGCAACACGTGTGGTTAAACATTTGGGTATTTTAAATGTTCAATGGACTAACCCCACATTTCACTACCAAGTACGCAAGGCCTTATGAAATTTTGCATAAGCTACACCCCAATGTGTATACCCTGAATTACTAAATAATCTTTTGTCACATTTGACCTTCCATGTTTCAAAATTGAAATCGTTTTTGTGTGATGGACAGAGGTTAGACCGAAAGCAAAAGGTGCGACCAGAAGTAAATGCCATTAAACATAGGCTGGCAGCCGAAATCAAAGGCATATTTTGTGCAAAAAAAACACACCTTAAAAGTAAGAAATATCTAATAAAATAAAAGGGCCACCATCATAAGGATTTAATGTGGATGAAACCCACTCACCTAAATCACCTACTTGAGATGGTGAACAAGTCAAAGCATTGGTTTTCTTCTCCCACCATTCATCATTCACCAAATGAACAATGCTTCCTAAACATCATGGTAATGTTAATTTACATACAGAACATGCAAGGCCAAAAAATCGTGTTGCACAAACAAGAAAAGTAGAATTTATTGAAGAGAGGGAACAAAGATTACAAGCTCAAACAACTTATCAAACACCCCACATAACAATGATGAGGGCTATCGAATCTCTTGTCCAAGCAAACGAAAGGTTACAAGCTCCCCATGTGGCAACTTTGAAGGCTACTGAATCTTCCATCCAAACATAAAAAAGACAACAAGTTCAAGCAACATATCAAGCTTGCCACATAGTAGCAATGCGAGTTACCAAATCTTCTAACCAAACAAAAGAAAGATTACATGCTCAAACAACATATCAAGCTCTTCATGTGGCAATATTGTGGGCCGTTGAATTTTCCCTCCAAACAAAAGAAAGGCTACAAGCTCAAACAACTTATCAAACTCCACATGTGGCAAAAGTGCGGGCCACCGAATCTTCCCTCCAAACAAAAAAAAGGATATGAGCTCAAGCAACCTATCAAGCTCCCCATGTGGCAAAAATGTGGGCATTGAATTTTCCTTCCAAACAAAGGAAAGGCTACGAGCTCAAGCAACCTATCAAGCTCCCCATGCGATTTCAAAAACCATAAAGCAATAAAACCTTTCATTTCAAGTGTCACATGAGAAATGAAAGGTTTTTTCTAAGCATTGTGCATTTGTCGTGTGAAAAACCAAAAGGTAATTTATCAAGGTTGAAGAAGGTTTATCGTTTGACCTTTCATACCCACCATCACCTTTAATTTGAATGAACTTAGGGTGAAGAGAACTTGAAAGAAAAAGAGAGACCCACTTGTAAATGGCCTAAATGTTGATGAAGGCATCAACCCCTAAAATGGGGGAGGGCGCTCACAAAATTAAAAAAAACAACCACTCTCGCAAGTAGAGGGTTAAGGGCTTTTGAAGGTGTGATCAACTACGAAAAGGCTAAGGTTTGTGGCAGAGGAAGTGACTAGGAAAATCAAGGAGGTGACAACTAATGGAATGGACTTGGAGTTAATCTCGTACCAAAAAACTCCAAGGCTTGATCATGTGACATCGGGATGGTGATGCATGCAAATAAAATGACACATCCCTGAGTGGAGAAGTCAAACTTCCTCCGCATGAACTCACGGATCATGTCCCACTTGGGTACCAGCGCATAGTTTGCCATGCGTAGGTAGTGTAGGTGTTTAGCAAGGCACGTGAACAAAAGTGTGGGCATGAAAGAGCACCAAAGCGGATCCATGCGCGATAGGTAGCCTCTTAAAAGCCTCTTCGTGACTATATAAATAATAAACATGGATGATGGGAAAACCTATGAACTTGGGTAGTGAACCAACAACCTACACATGGTTCGTATCATGGTCAAAAGCCCAAAGTTTTTTTTTGGGTTGCTTTTAAACATCATAAATATATAATCCTTTAGGGTACTGTATTGATATCTAGCCTGGTTAGGCACTAGTTAATTATTTTTCAATTTTTCTTTAAATTTTTGAAAAAGTACAAAATACAAGCTTGCCATGCTCAAAATCTGATAGAAACTCTCGAGCACACGACCTTCAAATTGTAAAATATAATTAGTGTTAGGCACCTTACTGATGCAGAACCAGGCTAGGGACTACAAGAGAATTGAGTCCAAATTTAACATTTAGCCTGTTAGAGAGGCCTCAAGAAGGTGAAGGTACCAGTGTAGAACGTGGTTAACCCCCCTCCTCCCCCAATGAACTCGGTCGGGGGACCAGCACCGGTACCATGGTAAAAACCAAAAACCCCAAATGACAAAGTAGGGAGAGGAAAGTAGGAAATAACAGAATCTGTCGGCGTGGCCAATTCTCCCATTTAAAACGCCTGAAAACCTACCTTCCGAGTCAACAGGTAACACTGGTACAGAGACATTTAACATATTTTTGAACTTGCCCGTGAAGATAACTCATTGTTCATCAGAACCCAACCACTAGCATGGTTGTGTTTCCACCCACCCACCTCACCCCACCAGAGTGCGCACCAGCACCCACCAACACTGTAAAGGATGGATGCTGAGTGGTCAAGAAAAAGCTTTCGGTTGAGTTTCGGTTACCTAGCTAACCATCATGGTTAGCTCACTTGATTTTTTGATTACCTACCTACTAACAACCTCAGACTGCAAGTGGGTTGTTAGTAAGTAGGTAGGTAGTAAAAACAGCTTTACCTTAGTATGAACCAGTGTTGGTCTAGTATATTGGCCCTTTAGTGGGTATGTAGAACCCCAAACATGTATGTTAAAATGGACATACACGGCGGATGATGGTATAAACCATCTAGTTACTGAGTAGTCACCCCCCTTTTTCTTACTCATAATTGTCCTACACATATATATCCTACTTCTTACAGAATGGGTTACCAAGGTGAAACCAGATATTAACTATAGTTGATGTTTATCTACAACCCAGGCAACCAACCAGTCAAATGGTGCACTGGTGGGGTGCTGCTGGTTCAATTTGGCCCTCAAATTGCCAAGCCAAGACTACTACCATCACATTTTGATGCAACAATGCATAACCACAAATGGCCCCCAAATTTTATAGTACATAAACATCTACAAGATGTCCAGAAGAAAGAAATACCATACTACCTGAACAATTTCGGCATAAATTAAATTATTTTTCCTTTTGTCGATTTTTGAAATTTTATTTATTATTTGTGCCAAATTTTTAATAAATTTAAGAATCTGCAAGATTTCAACTGTCAAATTTGAATCACAGAACTTCAAAAACTTGAGACCGAGACAGTCCCATAAACTTAAAAAGATTGTGTTTGTTGATTTTTATAAAATCATTACCTGCCGAAATTTTCAGAATTAAAAAACCAAGTGCCAAAGTTAAGAGTTAAAACTTAATTAATTATTCGGCAGTTTGGTACTGAATCTTCTGATCTGAATGTATATTAATACATTAACTTAAGTGCTTGAATTTCATGGCCCTCAACAGCTGAATCAGTGGGGGAGAGAACAATTTCATGGGATTTATGTGTGTCTGCTACGAAGCTTATGTGATTAAGTTTCACATGGAATGTGTGCAACACCTAGATCTTCACTTCATCCCAGTGAGATGACACCACGGGGTTTACAGGCCCCGCTCCGACACTAACAGCAACTTTGAAAGCTTAATTGCCAAAGTTGCTAGTGACGGCACTTTCTATCAAGTTGCAAATCCACCTTTGGGAACCCTACTTTTTCTTTTTTTCTTTTTTCTTTTGGTGGTGACGACAAAGAACCACCAAACTTTGAATAATATAGAAAAGTGACCTACAAAAGGGACCCAAAACATTCCCCGCAAATTATGGATTCCTGCAAGAGAGAGGAGAGAGAGAGCTCTCTTTCTTCAAAAGTGTTTAAAACAAGGAAAAAACAATTGGAAACACACAAAATGCCGCCTAATGAACTTTGTTTGGGTGTCCATGTGATGGCTTGTGCACTTGGTTTGACTAATGTTTAGCAAAAATAAAATAAATATAATAATAAACATTGTCGTTGTAAGGGTGTGAAGTAGGTTAGTGGTAGATACTAATTCATGCTGCCCTAATGATGTGGATTCAAACTTGATGGAAACAATAAAACATTCAATTTTTGTGGGTGCTTTAGCAAGACAATTATTGATGGTGGTGGACAAGAATTATGCAATACGCAAGATCACATAGTAATCTACAAATAGGCTCCGGACAAAGCTCATTAGAGGCTATTTAGCGTCTCCCAAGAAGAATGATGTAAGTAACTAGGTTTCTAAGGGGAAGGGTGGTGGGGGGGGGGATGCAAAATACCCCTTAATGAGCTTTATATGTATGCATAATGTATTTTATGCATGATTTTATTACATATTCACATCATTATGATATATAAAATATAATGCATGCATACATCATGCATAAAAATCATCTCTACATATGATTTTTATTTTTGGAATTATTTCATTCATGTGTAACTACATTCATGTAAGAAAAATTGTGGACATATATTCTCATCCATGCAATATGGATAATTTCTACCATCAATTTCACGTGACCCTTGAGGTCAATAGTCAATACCATTTTTGAAATTCAATTGTATCCATCTTGTCAAAGTTCATCTATGTAATTCAATGCATCCATATGGCCAAACACACATTGTGCAACAAATTTGATCCATAATCACAATTTGGTTTGTCATCAAGTTTCCATATGGTTGAAATTAAATGTGTGCAAAACTTTGTCACCATGAACACAATTTTGTTCATGCATATGTCAATTTGTTTGGATTGAAAATTCCACTCCAACATAATTCATGTTATGTGGTAACATTTCGTGTGATCCATGTATGGACAATTTTATTTTTGTGATCAATTTCATTCACAATTTATGCAATTCTTGTTAACAAAGTGAGGGTAAGAGTGAGGAAAATTTGGGTAAAGGGAACAAAAACTTTAGATTTCATATTTTTAATTCAATACAAGAAGGGTTGGAGAAAAAGGGGCAAGACTTCCTTTCCATCCACCATAAGTTTTTCCAAGATGTTTGTAGAGGAATGTAAGTTTTGCAGGAGTGGAGTAGGTATGTAGATAGGTAAAAAGGTCTCATATAAATAAAGAAACAATGCATTACAAACACATAAGCCTTGCCCATTAGGGGATGAAAGATGATTTGTGTTTCTGAAATTTTGAATATTAAATAATGCTTTTACTGGAAATTTGATATTAAGATGAGAATTAAAAATAATTTAAAGATATTTGAACTAGATGGTGAGATGAATTGAGGAACGTACTATAAAAGCACAATTAGAAGGACTATTTGTATTGTCACAATTCTAAATTCTTTAGATGGTAGATGAATTTAAAATGTAAAATCATGTTTCACATTAATATTTTTAAAATTTTTAATTACTCATTTTGCAATAAACTTGATTGAAAATTGTATGCCAATGACAAAAACTTTCGAGGAACTAGTATATGAGTGGTTTTTTATAATCTTTCATAAGCTCCTTATTTATAAAATTCAAAAAATTTTAAATTTTTGTATCATCATCCCTTAACATTTCCAAAAAATTGCCAAAAATAGCTATCTCATTTCCAAACCTAACTACCTCATTTTTTCCCTAATGACTACTTCCCTCCTTCCCTAATAACCACCTCCACTTTATAACTACCTCACTCCTTTTCCCTACCCACCAAGGATATGAGAAAAAAAATTAACATTTGTCTTTTCATGTCCATGAAATGTATATTAATTTAAATTGAATTGACATTGGCATAAATAATGAATTATTGAAAACTATATGAAACCATAAGAAATATATATAGAGTTGATTATCAATAGTAGTGCAAAGCAACACATAACCCAAATTTAAAATTATGATTGAAATTTTAAGAAAAAAGTGGACTCAAAATGAATCTTTAAACTCATAGCATTGTTCCAATCACAAAAGATAAAATTGACATGTGGATTCAAAATGTATGGCATAGTAAGGTCAATAGGACAACATCAAATGAAATGATGCATTGAAACTTTTCATATATATATATATATATATATATATATATATAATTTAATATTGCATTATCAACTCTTATTATTTCATTTCTCATTCAAACCTTCATGTCTTTACCTATATATTTTTACTAAATATATGTTTAGTCATGTACACACTTGGGGTTAACCATACTTTTTAATGGAAACATAGGGAAATGTATGTTGGATGCATAAATTTTAATTATAAAAATATTGGAATTTTAACCAATGTTTAAAATGGACTCCCACAATGCCAAAAGCAAGCCACCTAACCATGTTTTCACCCTCTAGTAATTTAATGCAACATATATTATTGGTTTGTGATCTATCCAATAAGCTTTGATTGATCCAAAATGGCATTGTTGTGTTGGTGCATTAATCCATATATGATTCATTTGTGTAATGTTAGAAATATTTGTGCTTTTAAAGGAAACAATGTTACAATTGTAACTGTTCACAAAATTTTGTGATATTGTTGATTGAGAGGTGTTGATTATCATGTATATGTTAAAATCCCCAATTATAGGAGTTGGTCGATTTGAAGGCATGTCTTTGTCTTTTCATAATGCTTGCAAAATGAATGTAAGATAAATTGTTTGCATTTTAAGTGGTAGATATAAATTGTCATTATGTATAAGCTTGTCATGTAGTTTTGTTGAAAAATCCAATACTAAATTGTGTGCCTAAATGTTTTGGTAATATAGTTTGCAATAAAGTCACTACTTGATCTCATGGAATATGATTGAATTCCATGTTGATTATAACATGACAAAGTGTTTATTTTTTTTGATATGGCATTATAATTTTTTTTTTCATTTTGAATTTTTGTTTCATTTTTAAAAAGTTTGTGGATGCTAGGTGAATGCAAGGTTGGCTAGACCAAAAAGTGAAAAAATAAAATAAAAAGTCCCATTTAAGTCCATTTGAGAAGCATTTCCTTTGAATTGTTTTCAAACCCTATGATGATTATATGTGATTAAAAAAAAACTTCTTAATATCAATTTCAAATCATTTTTTCTATCTAGAAATTATTGAACCTAGATATCACTATTTTGTAAATATGTGTACAAATTTAGCATAAAATTATTATTTTTCAACATGTGATGGACTTTGGAAAAGAAATCAATTTTTCAATGACAAAAAAAGTCAATAAAAAATAACATTCAATTGATATGGTTTGAAATCCTTGAAGTTTATTTTCATTGATAGGCTATAATAAATATTTTCAATCAATTATAAAGTCCCTATTGTTCACTTTAAACATCCATGACTTTTTTGAATCTTATTTATTAGGTATAAAAAAAATTTACATCATAAATATACTTCAATTAATAACTTCAAATAATGCCCTTAAATTGTTAAATCCAATTGGTAAAATACATTTGCCAATTTGAATTACACCCACAATCTAGATGTATCATTATGACATCCATATTGGTCCAATGTAACTCGCACTAGCCTTATTGGTAAGTTTGGAATTGTAATAATGTATTGAAAATGTAAATTTAAAGAATGAGTGTCAATACATAATATAATTATAAAATTTTCATAATAAGATTTCAAGAAAATGACTACTAATTTGTATTGTGCATTAGTGAAACTTTTTTTTTGGACAAGAAAATCTACTTGTAAATTCTTGTTTGAGAATGGGGGAAGTAATTACAAATGTTCTTTGGAAAAAAATTCATGATAATATTGTATATGTTAACCCATGTTTTGTTACACCAATTGGGTCAAATGTTAGACAACCAAAAGTTAAACGTTGTGCACAACATATATTGTGTGTTAAGACAAGCAAGGTTATCAACATTAGCCTTGTCAAATCATGTTAATTGTGTTAATTTCAATTCCATTGTAGCACAACATCATGTTAATTTAGGGTTAACTTAGGTCAAAATAATTTTTTTTTTGCAAGGGTAAAATTTTTACCCCCATGACAATTGAAATTTAGTCATCAGAAAAAATTTGGGACAAGGATGACTAACTAGACTTTGGTCTTGATTTATACGGAGGTTGAAATTTAATTGCAAAATGAAGAAAAATTGAACCATCAAAATGTGATGTTTGAATTTTGGTTGCCATCAAGATTGTTTTTTCCAAGTTTCATATTTCATATTTTTTTGTGACCACTATGCCAAATTTTGTTTTTTCATGACTAGATACTTTGTGACTAATCATGTCCAATTTGAATCATGTAATCCTATTTGGACCCTAGGTTTTTTCATTTGTGTAACTATGGTTATATAAATGATTCATGACATGATTATGATTATGACTACATGAACTAATAGTCATTTTGAAAGAGGTGACATGTATGTCCCCTTGACCTTTTTTTATTAATTAGCCTACTTATGTAAGCTAAGCAAGATAGCTTAAGTAGTCTATGCTAGGTTAACAAATGTAAGACATGTTTTAAAATGAACATCTTGTACTAAAAATATAAATGTTTGACCATGTGGTTTTTAGATAACTTGTTTGCCATCCAATGTTGTTTTAGCATTTGTATAAAACAAGTGTGGCAAACAAGTTTAGTGTTGAATGACATTGTTAATGAAGTCTACATTTTCAACTTTGTGAAGTTATTCAAAATCTATTTAAAATGTAATGAATTTCATATAACATTTTGTCATACGGCTTGTTTTACTTCATAGAATTTTTCATTTTCATGCTAGCAATTTGTTCTAAAAATGGCTAGATTAGTTTTTTATTTGAAAATCCATGCAAGTATGAACACAATAAAAATAACTATCAATGCTTTTTGAGGTAGTTCTTGAATAGTCTTCATAAGTTGATGTCCAACATAGGATTGGTCAAAAAGTTTGAAAACAATGTTGAACAATTGTGTATAAATGATTTTTTACATTGTTTCAATGTGCTAAAAAACATTGGTTATGAGGTTTTTTCTTTGAATTTTTCTTTGAAAAATATTATATATTTAGTGGATTATTTTCAAATATCCAAGGGTGAAAGCACACTACACTATCCATAAAATGTTGTCATGAGGCAATTTTTGCAAGAGTTTGAAGTTTGTAATTGGTCATGTGATTAAATATAAATGATTAAGTTAATAAACTTAGGATTCAACATTACAATGATATATATCTTATAATCACATTGTATGAATTTTTTGAATTTTCATAACATAAAGGACTTTTTAAAAAGTACCAATTACTTATAACATTCCATGTAATCAATGAATATGGACTTCATGCACCTTCATATAAAAATTTTATTGAATAAAGGACTCAATGATAATATAGTGTAATAACATTGATACTAAAGAAGACTTTTTTGAGAGGACTTTGAATACCAAATTTTTCTATATACCTTGAATTATGGTTTTTTCCCATTAAGTCCTTTCTTTTAGTGGAAGTAATAATTTAGAAGTTCATATTTTGAATGTAAGTTCTTCATAATGTAAACTGGGGTTGGAAAAATTTATAATGAATTTCTAATGATAACTTGCAAAATGACTTGTGTGAATCAAGGTATCCTAGCTTCACACTACTTTTGTAGTGTTAATTTAGGCGATAATATGGACTTCCATATGTGCCTAAAATTGTTGCACCTTAGTGTGCTTTCACCCCAAAATGCTAAATTTATGTATTAAAAACATTGTTGAACAAATACAACACAAATTTTCAACATTTACTTGCATTTTGAAACTTGTAAACATGTCAATTTTTTTTTAAATGATTACACCCAAGGTGGTTCCCATTACCATGGTTGGATCCATGCCTTCTAAACTATAAAGGCTTCATAAAAATCAGTCATCAATTTATTATGAGTTGTTTTATCACACTTTGATCTATAATCAATAAAGGTTATCCTTCTTTAAATTACAATAAATATTTCCTCTCTTACTAACAATTGAAATTGATTAATTTTCATTCAAATGTTACATTTTTAATTGTTTATTATTTTAAGTTCATTGAAATTTTCGTTTCATGGGATTACAAATGCAAGATGGATTGCTATACCATTGATGCTAAATGCAACTTTTATGTATTCCAATTTCATGATTTATCATCTTAAAGGACCACCATTTGTTGTATCTATTACTGAATATTGCACCATATTCTGTATGACACATGCATCATTGTAAAGGTTTTTCCTATGCTTGCACCTCTTGTTAGAAAAGTGTGTAAAGTTTTTTATGGATCTTTATTTTTTGTATAAAATGGCATTCACAATTTATCATCATTCTTTATTCATTAGGTAATGTTTTCATGTGTGATCAAAATTGTTCATATGGTATATGTACGTCTATTTTTTCATGAACATTATGCATTAATGATTTTCTTTAAAATATATATGGTTTTCATATGTTAGATCATATGGTTCAACTTCTTTAATATCGGCATATAATGAATTTTTTTAATGAATCACTAGCATCAGAAACTATTTCACTTGTGATTGTAAATTGTCCCATTCATTATTATGTTCATTAATAATATTGAAGTTATATACATTTTTTCATTTGTCTTTTCAATATCATCTTTCTAATTCATATACGCATCTTTGGATGTTGACCATGATCATTTTTCAAATTTAGTTCTAATTAAGAAAAAGTTTTCAATTGAAGCAATAATTATTTATAATGATTTTTAAGGTTTCTATGAAGGTTCAATGAAACCCAACAAAAAAATTTATCACTTTTGCATTCTTTTCATGTTAAAGTATCATAATATGTTACAAATGTTTCCAAATCTATGAATGACATAAATTTTGATTTCATTTTTTGTACTTTTCAATAAATAATTTGCAATGTATTTTTCTTGTGGTAATAATAAAAAAGTTTGATATGTTTTTTACACATGTTTACAAATTGAAATGACCTTGTTGAATGATTAAATGAAATTGACAAGGATATGTGGACTATTTGTTGGACTCATACTTTTTGTGCATTTAAAAGTGAATTTCCTAATTTCTTGATTCATTCAAATGCTTCTAGTTCTTCATGTTTACATTTATGATTTATTTAATATGAACTACATTTCATGTGTTACAAATTGTTTAGCTGCTTTTGTTAAATATGATATACAATAACTTGTAATGGCATAAGGATTTTATATAAATTGTGGATTTGCTTTCTATCAAGGTCTAGCATGTATGTTAAATACATCTAAATGTGGGTGTGTCATTTGACCTTTACATTTGAAGAAATAATGGTGGTTTTTAGAACATGCATTGTAATGTAAGTAAATCCATATGTTCATCTAGCTGTAATTCTAAAAGAAATTTGTCAAATGTAATTTCTACTCTTAATTCTATATCACAAAGTTTTTGAAAATATTTTGCAAAGTTTGAAGTATTTTTTTTGCATCCAAGGGTAATAATATTTTTGCATATTTCATTGGCAATTTTAGGATATTGAAATTAACAAATTGGTTTATGTTTTTTCATGTATGTCCATTAGTATTGATGTAAAAACTTCTATATTGAAAATCATTTGATCAAAATTGTTAACTATTTATCAACAAAATTTCCAATGTCTTCATTGAATAGACATACCAATTCAAAGAACATTGTCGCACCATAAAAATTTGTGATCATGTGCTAACTTTCCTAATTAAAATTTTGTTCCAATGAAATAATTTATACCCTCACCAAAAAGAATATCAATGTTTTTAGGAAGATTGCAAAAATTATTCATTTAACAATGTACTAGTAACATCCTTGCCAATATGCTTTAAATAATCTAGAGATATTCCAATATAATCAAGTTCTTTATATCCTAGAAATCATATTTCAATCCTTTATCTAAGTGACCATTACTTAGCATATCATTAGTTTTATGGACATGATCTAATTTTTTTCTTTTCAAATATGTGCATGCAAAAGATAATATAAATTGAATGAATTTTTTTATTTTTTTCCAACGTTAAGGAACCAAAATTGGCCAAATTATTTTCATGGGCCCTTTCTTTTAAATGTTTTCACAACTATAAATTGTTTGTTTTCTCATGTTTATTCATTGAATGCCTTAATATACGGCTTGAAGTTTATTTTGGAATAAAAAAACATGAAATGTTTTTAAAATTTTATTCATAATAAAGATGGCCACTTCAAGAATCAACAGCCTTAACTTTGGATATTCACAACTAAATTATGCTTATTCAATTAATTGTTTAATATTTTTTTAGAATGACTTCAAAATTAACTTAGAAAAAACATTCCCAAGAAAATTTTGCTGTCATGTTTCAAATTTGTGTTCTTGACCAAAAAGTTCAAAGAAAGGAACCAACTTTACATTCCTAATTTTTTTTTCTAAATACAATGATTAGGAACGTCAAAATACATAATATTATTGATATTATTGAAATTAAAAAATCTATAGAACCAAATAAATGTACTCATTAAAAAAATTATGAAAATATTTATTTTAATGTTTCCTATGATTTTTAAAAGTTTAATGAGTCTAGGAAAATCACTTTGCAATATTCCTAGTGGTACTACACAAGGATGGGTTTGCCTTAAAGCAAAAGAAACATACATGAAATGTGTGATGGTTTTCAATCTTTTAAAATAGTTCGACTTTTGTCTATCACATGGACTTTAGTAGCTTATTAACCACTTTGTACTAATCCCCCCACTTAAACAATGATATCATAGTAAACTACCATTTTCACATTACCAAGTGGATTTGTATTGAATGTTTTATTTCCAAATGTGATCCACCTTATCTTGTAACCACTTTATTGTTTAATATGAACATTTAAGAAATGTTCTTGCATGTCTAAAAAGAACATCAAGAAAATATATTCTTTAAAATATGTATCATAGAATAATTTGAGAGGTCAAAAACCTTATCATATTTAAGCCTTTTTTTGTTAATTAATGTCAAAAAAAATTTATATTGAAACCTTTGCATCTATATGTAAAGGAGGTTGAAAAAGATATTATAATGCTTGCATAACAATGTTAGGATGAACATTATTTGACACATATATAAATTTTAAGTTTTAAATTTTCATTTCAAAAGTGTAAAATTTGAAGAATCATCATATATTGCATTTGTGGTAAAACTTTTTTGTGCCAAATGAAAATCTATTTGGGCATTTTCAATACTTGCATGCATTCCATATAATTTATATCCTTGTAATTGGAATATTTTTGCAAGTGCAAAACATGGTGCAATCAGACATTCTATTAAATAACATTGAAAAAAAAATATTTTGTTATATTTTTTATAATATGACCTTGTCAAGATAAATTTAAAATTGTATCCACATTTTTTTTTCTTTAACAAGATTTACACATGAATGTATGATCATTTTTTGAAAAAAACAAAAACAAAAAACATCAAGATTTTTTGCCAATATTCAATTTAGATGCATAGCAAATTTGAATTACAAAACTTGTTTAGCAATGTTTCAAAGTAATGAATGATATTTGGAAGTAACCTCCCCTAGTGTAGGCAATTGTCACAATTGTGGTTCCCTTTTCAAAAACTAATAATTGGTCTTAAAGAGTCATAAAATTACATAGAAAAAAAATTTAGCTTATTTTTGGTTGTGTGACACATGCAACTTAAGTTATGTATACTTGAAATTATTTGAATGTTTTGTAATTGTTTTAATATCTAGCATTGATTTACATCTAGATACTTCATATTTGTTTAACAACACTTTCAATAATGTTCATTTACAGTCCTTATGTTTGTAGTTTGAAAATGTTGCAACAATTCATTTTTCAAACACATTTTACAATATTAATTCTTTTGAAAATGTATATGGTATGGTTTTCATGGTATTTGATATCTAAAGACAATTCTTGTTTATGGTTCACATTTGGTGCAATTTGGCATAATTTTATTAGTTCAATTGATTCCTTCACCATGTCATAGTTGTTATGACCATATGTAAATTTATTTTTCAAGAAACTAAAAGACATTGAATTGTACACCAAATCTAGAAATTGAATTGTCCTTGTGTTTATTGTAATTTAGAAGACTCATTGGTCATTCCAAACTTAAGATATAATATAAAGGAAAAACATAGTTCATAGTTGATTTTTGTGAATTAGAATCCTTTGCAATTTGACATTTTTTTTCAGGCACACTACTTGTGATTATAGTCTATGAATTGAATGAATCAATTGGAAAAAGTTGAGCAACCTATTTAGTTTCCTTTTAACCAATGTAATTTCATTATTGTCCTTGGTTTGTTTAAATTCAAGAAGTTTTAAATGTCATTTAATGTGTCACATACTCATTGTTAAATGTGGATGTTTATGAATGATCACCAATGCAATTTCTTGTCGTGTCCATGTAGGATGTCTTTTAATTATTTCCACAAAACTATAATTTAGTTTGAAATTCCAAACAAATATTTTTCATTTAAAATATATTTCATCTTTCACATTATTTGTTTTTTATTAATTATATCATAATGCATATTACAAATATTTAGGAAATTTACATTCCAATGACATGTCTTTAGCAAGCTTAAAATGATTATCTATGTATCCTATATTTAAACTATCATCTTCATTTTGATTTCTAACCTTCACAATTATTTTACCATTTTTCTTGTTCCAAATGTGAAGTGAACACCTAGTGTGTTGAAAATATTTGAGTATCCAATACATACTAGTGAAATGACACCATTGTTGACCATTTGAAATAGGCATTGACATCTTTCATATTTAAGTTTCTTCATTGTTTGCTTGTCCATGAGATAGATCATGTAAAAATTCAATTTTTAATTCTTGTTTATAACATGCTAATGGTTTGGGTGTGCCAAATGTTAAACATTCTTTTACATGGGACATATTATTTTTTCCAATCAATTTCAAATTCATTGAATGTTTTAACAAGTATGTTATACTAACAATTGCCAACATTATATTGGAATATGGTCATTCATGTCAAACCAACTTTGTATAATTCAATATCTATACTCATATTCATATTGAATTGTTGAATTGAAGTTTCAACTTAAGATCTTACATTCTTAATTTTATTCCAAGTTATTGTTTACTCTAATTTTAATGTTCAATTTAAAGTTGTAGAATATTTTTAATGGTTAATAAGTTACTTATTTGAATTTATATTTCATTGAACTTGATTTTTCTCTTATTCTTTAAAAATTTTCTAACTAAATTAATATCTTACAACTTCAAAATTCTAATTCATTTATATATTTAAATTTTATTCTTAATACCTATTCAATTTATTTAAATGGAAGTATTGATAATTTTTTCTTTTAGCTTCAAAATATGTAAAGTTAAGGTTGAATTTTTTTATTAATATAAATGGATTTACTTTTGATTAAATTTCATTTAAAAAAAACTACTAACATTCTAATGTTACACATCAAACACAAAACAAAGTATTTAATTATTTAATATGAATTAAGTAAATAGATAATATTCAATTTCCTCGTTATTATTCTTTAATCCTATGAACTAAATGTTTTAACACTTCAATATATAGAACTTTTTTTAATATTTTAAAGTAGGGTTTGAACTTCTTTGTAAAATGATTTAACTTTTGGTTATTTCTTGAAGAACTAAACTAATTTTGGAACATGTAATTTGTTTTCCACTACTATAACACCTTATACTATTAATATTTTAGGCCTATTATTGTATTTTAGGTTTATGGAAAAAAGTCAAACCCCAATAAATCAATCCATTCAATCCTAACGAGAAAGAAAACCCATTATTCAAGTTTCAAGTTCTTGAATATACAAGTTGAAATTCAAGGTTGAAATCTTTCAACTTTAAATCTTGACCCAATTACAAATTGAGCCTCAATTGCAACTTGCCCAATTTTAATTCTTGAATTCAAATTCCAAGATACCAACAACTTCCAAATTCAAACTAGTTGACATTGGAATGTTTTTTCCTTCTATGGACATTAATTACAACCAATGTTTCTTTTCAACAAATTTTTACAACTTTGTGAGAGAAAAAAAAACATGGGTGCAAAAGGTACAAAGGGATTTTTTTGGAAAAAGTGGGCCCAAGTTGCCACATTGTAAGGAAAAGAAATCTTAAAATCATCATATTTTTAAAAAATGTTCCAACAAGTCACCATATTATAGTTGGAATCCTAAATTATTCTACTGCCCATTTTGACCTTGAGTCAAATTTGGTTAAATCCTCTGTGCATGATCACCAACCCACCTATTTCACAAATTTGAAAAAGAAACCACTAATTACAACCTTGCCATCCAAATTTTACATTTAAAAAGTTCCTAAAAATGTGAACTATCATTTTCCCTTTACATGTCAACATTAATTCCAAAAATGTCTTGAAAATTGAATTCACCTATAAAAATCAACCACACATTTTGCCTTTGGAATTCACATACCAACAAAAATTACTCAACTTTTGCATGTATAATTTTAGATCCTTTTTTTTTTCATGATTAACTGCCTAACAATCTTAACTTTAAGATTTCAAATAAACTTCCATTTAGGCTTAAATTGTCTGTAAAAAGTTAGAGAAAAAACTTTATTTTATTTTGAAGTCTTCAAGATTGACAAGATTATGTCCAAGCACACAAAACACAATCTTAATCTTCACCAATATCTTTTCTAATCTTGCAAGAGATACATGGTTGTGTCTAAATTGAAACCATACATTAGCAAATGTAACAATAAAAATCATTGTCTCCATTTGTTAAAGTTGGTACATGATATTTTGCACATACATTTTCAAAACAAGTCATCCCAACTAGTACTATCAACTTCCCAACAACTTGCAACACAAATTTAACATGAATATATATTATAACAAATGTAGAAACAAAAAAATTAAATAAATAAATTATATATATATATACACATATATATGGGATAGACTTCAAATTTTATAGCAAAATCCTACCCTTTGGTCCATTTGTTATGTACTTCATTTAATTTTAAAATATTTTAATCATAAAAAAAAATGTTTGGGAAATTGGTTATTAACCATTATTCACCATTAAGTCATCACCAAAAATTAAAATTTCACATTCTTTAGTTTTATTATACTCTAAGCTATAATTTTCTTCATACATTGTGTACATTATAACTCATTTATATGTGGTAAAGGATTCTTGAAGCTCTAAAATTCTAAAGCAATTTTGAAACACTTTTTGAATTTTAAAAGTTTTAGAATTTTACATTTTTAAAAGTATGAATTTTTTTTGAATGTGGCTAATATGTTTTTATCATCTATATTTTTTCAATGAATTTTTTTAATTATATGAGTCCTTTTGATAGTCCTTTACAAAATTGACTCCATTTGACATAGTAGGTGTACATTTACAAACATCCTAAATTAAAACCATAACTTAAAATTGGATCAAATGAATTTTTACTCCAAGTTCCTTGACATTCATATGAAGGAAAAAGGATTAACTTGCCATGATTAATATGATTTTAATGGTAATAAATAAATAAATGTTTGATTTTGACTGATATATTTAACATCTAACACCCTTTTTGGCTCCTAGTTACATGTTTTGACCCTTGTATTTATTAATAAGATAGCCTTAAAAACAACACTTAACATGTTTTGTTGAACATTGATGATACCCACAAGAATGGCAAGAGTTGATAGCAAACTAACAAATGAAACACAAACAATGCAAAACACATCAACATAAACAACCCATTACCACCCCAAACACATTCATCATCACCCCAAACACATTTTGCAAAACCCTAACAAGCAAAAATTCCAACCCTTTCACTTGTGTAAAAAAATCACAAAATATTCCAACCACCTAAACCATATAATTGCTTCCAACAAAAAAATTAACTCCCTTAGTATGAAATTTGATTTTCTAATGCAAAAACTGACCAAAGGAAAAAAAAACCAATGTGATCACCCTTGTCCCTTGTGCAGGCAAAGCTAAACAAACACCTTTATAATATAAATTTGTAAAAATATGAAATGTGAAGATTGTTTAAAATCCTCACTTTCACATTCAAACAAAATAATAGAATGCAAAGCCTTTGTGCATCTTTGTCTATATGTATGTGAAGCTTTTTGACCTTAATCCTTTCCCTTACCCACCTATGTAAATACAAACAAATTGTATCATGTATAAATGACACCAATGAATCATATGACACAAACAATGTTCATGAAATCTATTGCTAGAATGAAAATGAATTTCACTAATGAAAATCACAATAGCTGTGAAGGTGACAACATGGATGATGAAAACTTCCATGTGAATGAAATTTGATGACATTGATGAAATTGACCAAATGATAGGATTTCACAATGTGCATGAGTGTGATGTTACACATGAACAAAATGTAGATTTGTGTGGGACATACATACATAATAATCTCTTTCCTCTTGAAATAAACAAACTTCATAACCTACCAAACTTAGGATCACATTTTACACTCCTTGGCTTCTTTAAACTTACATTTTTACTTCAAAACTAACATTAAAAAATATTGTCTTACTGCTCATTACACATTGTTTCATATATTTTATTGTGGCATGAAATTAGGAATGTGTGAATACTTGATAATGGTTTTTCAACATTTTGAAGAACCCATTTGTAAGTAGAAAAAATTGGTTTAATTTGTCCAAATGCAAAAACAAAAACAAATTCTAATAATTTCCAAATTGTTTGACTTGAATTGGTTGATTCCTACTATAATAAGTAGAAATAAAAACTTAATAACACAAGTCAAATAGTTGTTTTCACCAAGCCTATTAGTCAAGTATTTACTACAAGACATTACTATTTCAGAGGGGTTTATTGGTTGTTGGAACCCAATTCTGTGTAAATTGGATTTCAACTTTCTCATGTTTGACGGCTTTAATTTGCATTGTGTGTCTTTGGAGTTTCATCTTTGGTGTTCTGACATTTCGAAACATTGTATGAGTGTGAAATACAATTAATGAAAATAGTTCCTTGTGATTATTTTTGTACATATTTTTATGTGTATGATTTTATTAATTTTGATAATGTTGGGTGCCAATCTCATAACACATGACATTAAATTATATGAGCTTTGAGTTGGTGGAACCAAGTTCGAGGAATAATTTGCACAAGAACCTCCCCACCCCCACCAACTTTGCATAGGAGTGAAAAATCACCTCCTCCAACATTGATGTGTGAAGTAGATTGTGTCCACACCCATATAGGTAGGTATCCAGTCCACTCACTACCATAAATTATTGGATTTGTTGAATCCCCCATTATTCTAAGGTTTCAATTTTTCCTGCTTACAAGCTACTCACTTGTTCCCTATTCCAAAGCTGCCACAAGGTTTGCCATATCCAAAGCCGCCCACAAACAGAGGTAGGCAACATCTGTCCAGGCAGAGTACCAGACATTGGGATGGGTCTCTCTCAAGGCTCTCTGGTGGAGGTAGAACAAAGAAGGTTCAATTTGAGAGCTGCCACCTCAACAGTTTGTCTTTTGATTTCATCTGTATAATGACGGCTCCAGCAGCTATATATACATACATACATATATAGTACATACCTTAGAAGAATTGTGCATGGGACAAGAACCCAACTTATTTATTTTCTAAATTTAAATTAAAAAATTTGTGCCCGTCATATCCTGGGAGTAACTATCACAAAAACAAACCCCCAGAAGAAAAAAAAACTAATTTTTGTAGGGTTGTTGTTGTTGGGGATGGATAACATTATTAAGCAACAAAAGGAGCAACAAAGGAACAAAAACATACCAGCACATGGAGCCCATCTGTAAGAAGAAGAGGACTCATTTTTTTTGGATTATGTGACCCAGCACCCACCAGTGCACCATCCATTGAAACACCTTATGACTCCAACCAGCATCCACCATTGCACCATCCATCTACTGGATGCTGGTTATGACTTGATTGAAGATGAACCCTCAACTGAGTTAATATTTGGTTTCACCTTGGGAACTCACTCTATGCATATTGGTAAGTAGGTAGGGCGACAGGTGAGTAGGTACTAGATAAGTAAATGATATGTAACTATGTAAAGGGTTGTGTTTGGTAGGTAGTTAAAAAAGCAACTGAGATAACTCTACCATGGTTAGCTAATGAATTGGAACCCAAGAGAAAACTGTTCCCTGACGACTTACCAACCATCCATCATTGTGTGCTGGTGGGTTCTGGTTCACTCTGGTTGGTTCCACCTTGGTAACAATCCTCTAAAACCTTTTTCTTTTTTCTAGTCACAATACATTCGGTAACTTACCTATGTAATGGGTAGGTATCAAAGGTAACAAATGTAAGTGGTTAGTACATAGGAAAGTAAATAGGTATACCACTTGGTGGCTACTGGGTAAGTAGGCAGATGTGGGTGCTTGGTACATGGCTAACCACTGGAGTTAGTTAGCTACAGGACAAGAATTGAATGAAAAACATGTTTCGTATCCACCCGTTCACAACACACTATTCATCCTTTTCATGGTGCACTGGTGGGAGTCGGTTCACCTGGGCCCACTTTCTGCGCAGAGGAGAAAGGGTCATGTTGGCTGGCTGCACCTGCTCCTACTGCTCATGATCAAATTATGTCACCATCAGCAGCACTATCCAACTCCCTTTCTACAGCTTCCCAATGGCCCCAATTAACACTTGGATACAAAAAGCCTAAGCGTCAGCTATGGATTAAATAATGTTTGAGCTCTCATGGCTCTGCTCAGATGGGGTTTGTCTTTCACCCATAAAAGGTCATAACATATATTCCATAGCCCTTTTTTTAGGGGGACGAGGGTATGATTTTAGTTGCACCTTCCAATGTTATGGGATTATGGAATCATGTTGCGTGATTGAATTGCATGGGCACCTCATCAGTTTCTTCAGCTGCAATATACTTAACTGCCCTCCTCTAAGAGCATTCCCACCGGTGCTCTGTATGTCACCTGCACATTGAAATCAGATGAAGAAAAGTCAAAACATGCCGGTTTAGCTCAGGAAAATGGGTTGTGCTCCGGCAAATATGCTCAGTTATTGCTGAGGCTGGTAAAAGGCGCAGCAAAAGCTGTGAACCTGCCAGAGAAGAGTGCAATAAATACGATCTGACTGCCTGCTCCCTATTTTTGATTGGCCAATCATAAGGATTGGTCCAGGTGGTTTGCTATTAATAGTTCCCACAAATATAACAATGCCACTTCTTTCAGTTTTATGGGTGGCGTTGCAAAAAAGTAAATAACTAAACTTGAATGTGAGAAATATTTTTGCATGGTCACAAACTTGGCGATGGTGGGCATGCTATAACAGGGCAGGTTCTCTCTCTTATGAACCACCCCTATTAACAGTTGTCTCACTTTCCACCCTCAACATGTATTGTTACCAACCCAATTATTTTGTTACTTTGTGTGATGCTCTCCCCTGGTAGAGAACAGGAAGAAATTCTTCAGTCTATATTGAGGGCACGTTTTCAAATTGAGACTGTCCCCTATGGAAAACTACAGTCTGCTGGTGCTTAATGCAAGGTAATGCTCTTGGAGCGGGGAGTTCCTGAAATCACTGCCCCTCAGCTTCACCTTGGGGGAGTGTTTGTTCATTCTGGGAATGCCCCCCTCCTCCTCAGACATTAGCCTACACATCATCAACAATATCATAGTACCTGAACGATTTGGGCATAAATGAAATTATTTTTCATTTTGTCAAGTTTTTGAAAATATATATTTTTATTATTTGTGATAAAAAATTTGTGCATGATTTCAACTGTCAGGTTTGAATCACAGACCTTAAAGTTCAAGAACCTGCAAGAGAGAGAGTCTAAACACACTAGACTGTCCCATAAACGTAAATAAAAATGTTGATTATTTTGTATAACCATTACATGCTGAAATTTTCAGAATTAAAACATCAAGTGCCGAAGTTAAGATTTAAATTTTAATTAATTATTCAACAGTTGATTGCTGAATCAGATCAGGGAGTTCAATAGTTGCAAGGCCAAGAAGATTTCACTCCCAATCACCTTGTGGGTGGGCATTTCATTTTGTGGAATGCTCCTGGCCCAGGCACATCAGGCCTCCAATGGTAAATGGCTTTTTTTGTTATTTCTTCTTGTACTGGCTACTGTTTATTTTACTGGCGAATTTTTGCCAAATTTCGACCTGGAAAATATAATTTCAACCTATAATGGAAAAAATGACCAAATTTTGTCAGATTTTGAAGTTTTTTTTTCTTTCAAATCACCAGATTGGCTAAATTATTTTGTGAATCACCAGTTTGGCTACATCACAAAATCCTGGTACTGGCCTTGATGAATCAAGATGCAAGGAAAATACCCTGGTGCCAAGGCAGTACTGTACCCATAACAAAAGCTGTTGACTGACTTAGACTACATTTATGCATAACACTTGAAGAAATGTCGTAATATATTTGGAGGGCACTTTGAATTCATGAATATCCCTCCATGGAAAGAGGGGGGATATTAAGGCTATTGAGAGTAAGAGGGAACTTACACTTATTCTATGGATGAAATTTATAGTTTTAGCATGATATGAGAGCCAACACCTTTGCATGGGGGTTGAAGAGGTGTCATCATTGGGGGCATCAAAGGAGTGTGGTTGAATAGACAATTCAACTTTTCTATTGATTTATTCAATTTGTTTAAGCTATGGACATCTTGGTGTGATCTTGGTCTAGATATATAATTTAAATATTTTAAACGTAATATGTTTATTATAATAAATCCATAATTAATATAATTTTAAAAATTAAATTTGATCTAATCTTCAACTAATTTCGAGTTAATTCTTTTTATATTTAATTAAAATTTTCATGCCATCTATTTGATTTGTCTAAGTCACATCCAACCCAAACATTCATCTCAATCAAATCTTAGATGAGACTTTAAGGAGGTTAAGTCTTAAGAACAGGTCAATCCTTATTAACATCTTTTATGTAGAATTAACATCCATAACTTTCTTCACAAATATAATTTTGAATAATAAATAAGCATAATATCCCTCCCACTTGTAAGGAGTAAGCATAAGAACATTCCTCCTACACCTTGTGATCTACTTATGCTAAGGTTCATTATAACCTTTGGCTTATGGGTAAAGCCCATTTAATCCCAAAATACAAGGCCAGATTCAGCTACTGTCTTGTCCTAGGTCCCCATTGCAAAGAGTGTTCTGTTTTTTGAAACCACCTCCAATTATTTTATTTTATTTTATTTTATATTTCTTTTCTCGTGATACCCGCCAGGTACCCACCAGCTATCACAGGAAAAAAACCAAAACAAAATTGGCACAGGTCTTTACCCTACACAAAACTCCTCCTTCCCTCCTTATATAGAATATAGATATTGTACATTTTAAAATTTTAAAAATGCATAAAATGTCATGAATGTTTATGGCATTTTCCAGATTAATATTTACAGACATAGTTTTGATCTTATTCTGGGAATTTGGTTTTTTGTTATTCCTGTTTCGACCCTTCTTTATCAAAATAATTGAGGAACTCAAATGTACAAAGTTCAAACTCCCTAATGGATCGAGTAATGGGTTTTGAGTTTAGCTGATATAAGCCTGAATTAGAGGTAATCAATCAATCAATCAATCACTTAATGTGTAATCCCCATTAAAACCAGATTTAGTGTATGAGAGAAGCCTGAATTTTGTAGACATTCCTTTGTTGCCTTTGGAGCTCAGCGAGATATTATAGCCTTCCACGCAGTCTATTCAACATCACAAATTTGTTCAAATTTATCAAACCAAACAAAAAAAAAAAGCAAGATATGCCTTTTGAAAGTGAAGGGATCAATGTTTGATGATCAACTTATTAGAATAGTTTTTTTTTAAAGATTAAGATCTTTGGACATTGTTCTATTGTATATATAATTTTAAGTTTTTGAAAAAAATTCCATTGGTTCATTCATAATTTTTTAATTATTCAAAACAGATTTTTAAAAATGAAGATGTGATAAGTGTTTGATTTTAGGATAATTTTACATGATGGGCATATCTACACTATTCATATTGCTCAAAACCAATCCAAAAACTTGATGGTTTTAATTCTTACCATGATATCATACAAGATGGATGGTATATATGGATAGTCGATTTTTATCCTATAGCTAGCCTTGGCGGTACAAATCTTACTCCTATAAGTAGGCATAAGATTTTGCCTCTTTTATAAGAAGAATACTCACAAATATAAGGTGCCTTCCACATATGTTAGAGGTTTTTCTCAGTGGCTTTACTAAAGCTAAAGTGGTCAAAAAAAGAAAAAAGAAAATCCTAGCCTTGCTATTTGATAGCTGTACCTATTGTTAGGTATGTTGATTAAGTTTTGGGAGGGGAGGTGGGGGTGCACCCAAAGTTTTTCTTTCTCTTTGCACTTTGATTGACCTATTAAAAAAGTAAATTGAAACATTGGACATGCTACTTACCTAAGTGTGAAATGGTTAGCCAACTTATTTTTCCTTCCAAAACCATTTTTGGCAATTTAATTGAATTTCCAATGACAAAAACCACTCAAAATTCAACATCTATTGCACGTTAGGTAGAAACAACTCCAACTCACCTTCATTAAATCCTACTTAGCGAAGGCTTTCTAGAATATCAAAAGAACACCCATATTTTCCTCTATAATTTTTAGTTTTGATTTAAATGAATTTTCAATGAAAACAAATTGCTCAACGTTCAATAATTTGTCCACGACCATAGGCTAGGTGGAAACAATATAAATCAACTGGGTGCACCCCTACTCTGCAAGGGCTAGGGCTAGGGCTGACTGGTTGCGCTTGTGACGACAGGTGACGACATTGGAATGTGCATAGCCTGAGACTGGGCAGCAGCAGCACGGGCGCAGTTAGTGGAAGAATAAAAGGCTGCACTGCAGAGTGGAACGGGGACTGATTGTTGGGGCGCAGAGCGTGCGGGGGGACGGGAGACGGGAGACGGGGCCCGTGACCGTGTCGCGCCCGCCCCCTGCCTGCCACCCGGTCCCTCCTCTGCGCCGTTGTCTCGAAAGGCGGCGGGTCACGACATCCTTCCCGTGCTGTTGTCATGCGCCTGTCGGCTCACCAGTTTTC